>ERZ1031720.7-NODE-7-length-29153-cov-9.548182_pt1 | contig 29153 bp, 21 predicted proteins | sample MGYA00518750_ERZ1031720 | MGnify/ENA primary metagenome ERZ1031720 (study PRJEB33718, sample SAMN03160008) | human skin metagenome | collected 2014-04-10 | study: EMG produced TPA metagenomics assembly of the PRJNA266117 data set (Human skin bacterial metagenome and... | reverse complement strand
GATCGTCTTGAGCTGGGCGATCCCCGGATCGATGGTGTCCTTGTAGTCCTTGCCGGCCATGCGGGCAAAGATCGGCAGCAGCACCACGCCGCGCGTGTCGGCGATGGGGAAGGCCAGCTTGCGGCGGAACTCGGGCCGCGCGAGGTCGTTCCAGCTGGTCGGCGGCGTCTTGACCTGCTGCGTGTTGTAGATGATGGCCAGGTCATCGCGCGAGATCACCGCGCCCATGTTGCCGGCCGGGCGGGCCCAGGCCTGCAGGTCGGCCAGGTTGCCGACCTTGCGGGGATCGAGGGCGGTGAACAGGCCTTCCTTGTTGGCGCCGGCGGCCACCGACACATCCAGGATCGCCAGATCGACCGTGGGGTTGGCGCGCTGCAGGCGCAGCAGGGCCAGCGTTTCGGCCGAGTTGCGCACGGGACGGTAGTTGACCTTCACATCCGGGTTGGCTTGTTCGAAGGGCTTGATCACCGCCTCGGTGTATTTGTCCTGGAACAGACCGAAAAACCCGACCACGGTGATGTCCTGGGTGGCCTGGGCATGGGCCGAGCCGATCAGGCCCAGCAGACTGGCTGCCGCGATCAGGCGGCGACGGGTAGTGGAACGCAAAGCCATGGCAGTAGTGTCCTTGTGTGAAATGAAGGTGTCGTCGAAATCGAGAGAAAGGAAACGAGGCGAGGCCAACCGGGCTCAGCCGCCCCAGACTTTTTCCAGGTAGTTGAGCCAGTTCTCGCCCAGTACCTTGCGCATGCGTTCGTCGCTCCAGCCGGCACGCGCCATGGCGTCGGCCAGCAGCGGGCGCTCGGCCAGCGGGCCCAGAGGCTTGACGACCTTGTCGCTGCCCCAGGGGGTGAGCTGGCGGGCATAACCCTTGTCCTTGTTGCACCACACCAGGAACTCGCTGGGACGCGCATGGCCTTGCGAGGCGTCCGAGCCGATGCCGACATGGTCCTCGCCGGCGAGGTCGATCACATAGTCCAGCGCCTCGACGTAGTCGTCGATCGTCGAGTCGTTGCCCTTCTTCATGAAGGGACCGAACTGGGACAGGCCCACCATGCCGCCGCGTTGGCCGATGGCCTTGATCTGCGCGTCGGGCTTGTTGCGTCCGATGTCTTTCATGCCTGCGGGCTGAATGTGGGTGAAGCAGGGCGGCACCTTCGCATAGGCGATCACGTCGTCCGTGGTCAGGTTGCCGACGTGCGACAGGTCGCAGACGATGCCCAGTTCGCCCATCTGGTCGACCACCTCGCGGCCAAAACCGGTGAGTCCCGAATCGCGCAATTCGGTGTAGCCGGCGCCCGAGTAGTTCTGGGTGTTGTAGGTCAGTTGCATGATGCGCACGCCCAGGTCGCGGAACACCCGCAGGTAGTCGAGCTGGTCCTCGATGCCCGAGGTGTTCTGCCACGACAGCACCACCGCCGTGCGGCCGTCGCGCTTGGCCTGACGGATGTCGGCCACGCTGTGCGCCTGCACGATGAGGTCGGCGTATTGCTCGAACCATTTCTTCCACTCGACCACCCGCTTGATCGACTCGGGGAAGTTCTCCCACAGGCCGCAGGTCGCCGAGACCGCATCGATGCCGCCGGTCCGCCATGCCTTGAAGATGTCCTCGGACCAGTTGCAGATGTTGAGTGCGTCGAGAACGATGGATTCCTGATAAACGGGATGCACGGTGGACATGGGGGCTTTCAGCGTGTGAGACAAGAAGGGAACGGCGGGGCAAAGCGGCTCAGCCGCGTCCGCCAGGCCGCGCGATGGTCAGCGTGGCCGGAGGCGGTGCCACTTCGCCATGGAATTTCTGCAGCAAGGCCTCGTGGCGGCGGCCTTCGTGGCGCTTGAAACCCTGCAGGGCGCTGGCCGCCTGAGCCAGGGCCTCGAGCAGGGCGGTGGCGACCGGTGTCGACGACTTGCCGTACGGCGTGACGGCGCCGAAGTAGAACGGAATGTGCACGGGCAGCGGGCGCACCACCACGCCGTCGATGCCCGCGCCGTAGGCCGTGGACGGTTCCACCAGCGCGATGCCCAGCCCGGCCCGCGCGGCCAGGATGGCATGCACCGAGGTGTTGGTTTCGAGCAGGCCGGCCGGCTTGACACCCTTCCCGCCGCAGGCCGCGTTCAGTGCGGCGTTGATGCGACCGCGTAGCCGGAAGGCATTGGCCAGCGTGATCAGGCGATGCGCGGCCATGTCGTGCCACTCGATCCGTGCCTGCGCCGCCAGGGGGCTGTCGCGGTGCACGACCGCCACGCAGGGCGCTTCGCCGATCCAGTGGATTTCCAGGCCGCGATGGTCGAGAGGCAGCGTGGCCAGGCCGATGTCGAAACGCTGGGCCAGCACGGATTCGACCACGTACTCGTCCGAGCCGGTATGGACCTGGAGGCTGGGCGGGAGATCGAGTCCGCCGGCCTGCACCTGGGCCAGCGCCTGCGACAGGATGCCGCTGGCCAGCGAGGGCGTGGCGGCAATCGACAAGGGCGCCTGGCTGTCGTTGGCAATCGCCAGGGCCCGTTCGCGGATGCGGTGCAGGCCGATCAGCGAACGCTCGACTTCCTGATACAGCTGGAAGGCGCGAGCCGTGGGCGTGATGCGGGGACCGCTGCGCTCGAAGAGGGCGTAACCCAGGCTGTCTTCGAGCTCCTGGATCAGGCGCGTGACCGCGGGCTGCGAACGCCCCAGCAGGGCGCCGGCAGCCGTGACGCTGCCCGCCGACATGACGGCGGCAAAGGCATCGAAGTGGCGCATTTCCATAGGGCGGTCCGGACGTGGCGGGCTTGCCGCCAGGCGAAAAAAGAGGAGGAAGCAAGAATGCTTTTTATGAATGATAGAAGCCAGATCATTCAAAAACAAATAATCTTTGGTTATTTGCTTGTGCCGGCGGACAGCACGGCATGGCGCATGGCCATCCTGGCCGCAGCACGGGGGGCATCGGAGCCGTTGACCGGCCGCTCGCAAAGACATCGCAACAGCCTTTGTTCGGCGCGTCGATGCAAGTCATGAAATCAGATATCCATATGAGATTTCAGCTCCCGATGCGCGCGGGGTGCATTTATACAATAACGACACGAATTCAATCGTTTGATATATCCATTTTGGAATATATGCATGAGAACACCGCATAAAGTTATGCCATCCGCTTCGCTTCCAGGCACAGCGTTGGCAACTGTTGTTCTCCCGGTTGGATCACCACAGAGACCCGCCAACACGCCATGACCTTTTCAACTGCCCCATCGACGCACGCCGCTCAGCAGTCGGCCGGTTCGTCCTTTCCTTCTGCACATGCAGACGATGCCGTTCTCAGCCCTTTTCTTCGCGTCCAGCTTCAAGCCGAGGTCCGTGCGATCCGGTTGGTGGCCCGACCCGATGTTCGAGAGGCGATCGAGTCGCTGAAGACGGTGTGGCAGGCCGCCACGCCGGGCTTGCTGGACGAGACCTACGGCCGGATTCACGACTCCATCGACGAAGTCCTGTTCATGGTGACGCTGGAGTCGATCAACGACGATGCGCGCCGGCCTCAGGTGGTCGAGATATCGGCTGCGCCGCATCGCTGGGGAAACACCGATGTACCCGGCGGCCGATGGGGCATCAACAATCCGGATACGCTCTACTTTGCGATTCCGGTGGAGTCCGGTTCACGTTACGTGGTTCGCGGTCAGCGCCATGACCAGGGTCCCATCGACACCAACTTCTCGATCCAGGTTGCCGACGTCTGGGCGACGCTGAGCAATGTCGGTCAACGCGACCTGGCGATCGATGCCGACGGCAGATACGAGATCACCGTCGACGATCATCCGGCGCAAGGCCCCGGCAATCATCTGCAGATCAAGCCGGGCGGCACCGTGCTCATCATCCGGCAGACGCTGGCCGATTGGTCGACGGCCCGGCCCGATGTGCTCACGGTCGAGCGCACGGAGGGGCCTGAGCCGGCTACGCCGCGCTCGGACGACGAAGTGGCGCAGGAGGTCATCCGGCGCATGGGCGACGTGATCCGCCACAGCATCGAAACGCTCCAGCCGCCGATTTTCCGGCTGCCGGCCAACATCGTCCCGCAGCCGGGTGACGTGGGCGACAAATCCGGCTATCTGGTCACCCAGCGCAACACCTTGGGCCATTTCCGCCTGGACGACGACGAGGCGCTGGTCGCGGTGTTCACACCGGGCGGCGCGGGATATGCCGCTTTCACTGCGACCAACGTCTGGGGAGTGACACCGGATTCGTCGCGGTACCAGAACAGCCTGAACAACCACCAGGCCGAGCTCGATCCGGACGGCACGATCACGCTGGTGGTGGCGAACCGCGATCCGGGCATCTACAACTGGATCGCCCCCGGCGGGTTGCGCGAAGGCATCCTGATGCTGCGCTGGCAACTGCTGAACGAGCATCCGGGCGCAGGCCAGCCGGCCATCGCGGTCCGGCGTGTCCGGCACGACGAACTGCAGGCGGAACTTCCCCCTCACGTGAGGCGTGTCGACGAGGCGCAGCGTCAACAGCAGTTGCTTGCTCGCAAGGCAGGCTTCGAGAGTCGATTCGGCCAGCGTTGACAGTGCCCGCCTGATACAGAGAGCCTGACGCAGCCAACCGGATTGCGCCGCCTGGATCCTCCCGGCGGCCAGCCGTGCCGTTCCTCGAGAGAAAACGGTGCGGCTGGCAACGCGTCGTTTCACGCCCGGTCTTGCCGGGACCGAAGTTTTCCATTCCAACCACGCCAGACCCATGCAAGCGGCCTATACAGAGAAAACCAGCACGCGGCAGGCGAGCGGCCAGCCTCGTGCCCGCGCGGCCTCACCGGCCCACCGGCCCCTGTCCGCCAGTGCGCGACTACAACTGACGCTGGCCGGCGTCTTGGCCTTTCTGCTGCTGTGGGCCGGCCTGTCGTGGTGGAAAGCCAGTCCGCTGCAACTGCCGGCACCCTGGAGCGTCGCGTCCGCACTGCGCGAATTGGCGGCCGACGGCGATCTGTGGGCCAATGCCGGGATCAGCGTGCAACGCGTGCTGCTCAGCCTGGTCATCTCGGCGCTGCTGGCCGTTCCGCTGGGCTTGCTGATGGGGCTGAGCCGCCGTGCCGAGCAGCTCGTCGACCCGCTGGTCGAAATCCTTCGACCGATTTCCGGCATCGCCTGGATTCCGCTGGCGTTGTTCATCTTCGGCGTCGGCGACGCGCTGCCCATCTTCATCCTGGTCTACGTCGCCACGTTCCAGTTGTTGCTGGCGACGGTCGCCGGCGTGAAGTCGGTCGACTCCAAGCTGATGTCTGCGGCACGGATCATGGGCATTTCGCAGCGGGCCATCGTGCTGCACGTGGTGCTGCCCGCAGCGCTGCCTCATCTGATGGCGGGACTTCGCTTGGCGTTCGCAGCCAGTTGGTCGGCGATCGTCGCCGCCGAATTGATCGGCGCGCCCAGCGGAGTGGGCTTTGCCATCGAATGGTATCGGCAACTGCTGATGACACCGAAGGTCTTCGCGTTCATTGCCGTCATCGGCCTGATCGGCTACGTTTCGGATCTGACCCTGCGCGCCCTGCAAGAGCAACTGGCTCCTGCGGATCGGCAACTGCCCAGCTCTTCCGGCGCAGCACCGGCAGTTCAGCGGAACGGAGGCGGCTTCCAGCGCATCGCGGGGCTGTGCAATTCGCTGCTGCTGCCGGCCTTGCTCGTGGCGGCGTGGCAGATATGGACGTTGACGCTGCCTGCGCAAAGTCAGGCCCCGTCACCGCTGCGCGTCGTCGAAGCATTCCTGGCTCTGACCTCGAGCGGCCAGCTCCCGGCCGCCTTGGTACAAAGTCTGGGGCGCGTCGGCGTCGGCTTTGCGATCGCCCTGGCGCTCGCCGTGCCGATCGGCATCGTCATGGGCCGCAGCGCGATCGTGCAGGGCCTGCTCAACCCCATCGTTGAGGGGTTCCGGCCCATTGCGCCCATGGCGATCCTGCCGATCGCCATCCTGTGGCTGGGCACCGGCACGCCGACGGCTTATGCCATCGTCGCCTATGCGGCGTTCTTCCCCATCCTCATCAACACCGTGGCGAGCGTGGCGCGGCTCGACCGACGTTTGCTGCGGGCCGCAGACACCATGGGCATCCGGCGGTGGCCGCTCTTGCTGCGCATCGTGCTGCCGGGCGCTTTGCCCAACATCCTGCTGGGCGCCCGCATCGGCATGGGTGTCGCCTGGACGGCGATCATCGCCGCGGAACTGGCGGTCGGCTCCGCCTCCGGCGGCGGATCGTCGGGCGGCATCGGCCAGATGATGTTCGTTTTCTATTCCTACAGTGTCGACTTGAACGGCATCGTGGTCTGCATGATCGTGGTGGGCGTCGTGGCACTTTTGATCGACCGGCTCTTTCGCATTGCCGAAAAGCGGCTCATGCCCTGGAGGTTCACCCATGTCCGTTGATACCCGCCCATCCCAGTTGCGCCTGCACCATGTCAGCAAGACCTTCGCCACACGGGGTGCCGATCGGCCCACGCTGGTCATCGACGATGTGTCGCTGGCGATCGAGGCCGGCGAATTCATCTGTGTCGTCGGGCCTTCGGGTTGCGGCAAGTCGACGATCCTCAACATGATTGCCGGTCTGGAGCGACCCAGCGGCGGCACGGTCGAGAAGAACGGCGTGCCTGTCGCGGGGCCCGGTCCCGACAGGGGCGTGATGTTCCAGGATTACGCCCTCTATCCCTGGCAGACGGTCGAGCAGAACATCGGCTTCGGACTGAAATACGGCACACCCGGTGCGGGACTGTCGCCGCGGCAGCGCCAGGAGCGCGTGGCGCACTTCATCGAGCGAGTCTCGCTGCAAGGCTCTGAAAAGAAGTACCCGCATCAGCTCTCGGGCGGCATGCGCCAGCGGGTGGCGCTGGCACGGCTGCTGGCGAACGAACCCGACGTGCTGCTGATGGACGAGCCGCTGGGCGCACTGGATGCACAGACCCGGGTGATTCTGCAGATGGAGCTGCTGCGCATCTGGGGCGAGACCTTGCCCAGGGCGCAGCGCAAGACCGCGCTGTTCATCACGCACGACATCGACGAGGCCGTTTTCCTCGCCGACCGGGTCGTGGTCATGAGCAGCCACCCGGGCCGCATCGTGGCGCAAATCGAGATCGATCTGCCACGCTCGCGCGGCGCCCATACCCGCGCAAGCCCGCGGTTCGGCCAGCTCACGGCGCAGATCTGGGATCTGATCAGGGACAAGGCGCTGGCGGCGATCTGAGCGCCGTTTCAGCCACAGCACAACAACTGGAAAAAAAGGAAACATCGACATGACTCACACGCATCCAGGCAGCAGTCGCCGCCAATTCATGCTGGGAGCCGCCACCGTTGCAGGCGGCGCGCTGGCCGGTCCCCGCCTGGCCTGGGGCCAGGCCGCACTGCAGGAGGTCAAGGTCTCCGTGGGCCGCATCCCATGGGCCGCGGCGAACTCGCCCATCACGCAATACATGATCGAGAACCGGCTGTTCGAGGCTCGGGCCGCCGAGTTCGGCTACCGCCTGACGGTCGATTGGCGCGACTATCCCACGGCGCTGCCCATGGTCGAAGCCATCGTCGGCAACAACCTGGACATCGGCATGTGGGGCAATACCCCGATCATCCGCGCCATCGCCAACAAGCTGCCGGTCAGCCTCCTGAGTGTCGGCGAGGGCCATCAGCGTTTTGTGATCGCCACCCGCAGCGGCTCGCCGATCCGCAACATCCAGGACCTGCAGGGCAAAACGGTGGGCACGCTGCTCGGCGGCGATCCCTACAACGCGTTTGCCCAGATGCTGCGCTGGGAACTGGGCAGCGCCAATCCGCGCGACCATGGCATCAAGCTCGTCAACATCCCGACGCTCGCGCAGGCGGCCCAGGTGCCTGCAGGGCTCGATGCCACCTCGGCCTTCTATCCCGCATTCCTGCCGGCCCAGGCCACGGGCAGCGTGGCGGTGATGAATTCGCACGGCTACACCGAGTCGCATTACAAAGGACCGCTCGGCGAGGGCGCCGGCATTCTGCTGCCTTCCGTCAAGAAGTCGCCGTTCTACCCGGATGGCTACTACCTCCACCGTTCGTTCTGGTTGGCCCACAACGCGCTGCTGGACAAGCACCCCAAACTGGCCCTCGCATTCCTGATCGCCCAACAGGAAGCGCTGTTTGCGCTCGCCGCCAAAAAGGATGCAGCCGCAGTGGCCGGGCTGGTCAAGAAGTACTGGCAACTCGAGCCCGCGCAAGGCGCCAAGGTCATCGACGACGATGTGCTTTTCCTGCGCGGCTGGTCGTGGCCGACCGAGGCCGATGCCACAGCCGTGCTCGAGGTGTCCAAGTACCTGGTCGACACCAAAGCCATCAGCGAACCGCTGAGCTGGAGCCAAGTCAAGAGCGCGTTCGAGCGGACGGCCCCGCTTGTCCAGCAGGCCTATGACCACCTGGGTGCCGAGCCCGCCGCAGCCGAGTTCACGCGTCGCGATACGAGCGATCTGCGTGGCCTGCCGGTCTGGCAGATGGCGCGCTGGGCCGAGCGCAGCTGAAGCGGTTCCAACCGGCACCGCGAGCCCGGTTCGACGAATCGGGCCATGCCGGCCAAAGGACGCGCAGGCTTGTCGCCGACGGGGGGAGGGCGGCGATATAGTCACCAGCCATGACAACACCCCTTTCAAGACGCGGCGCGGAGTCGGCGATGGTCCATCGCATGGTGACGCGGCTGCGGATGAAACACTTCCTGCTGCTGCAGGCCATCGAGGCGCAGCGGTCGTTGACCCGTGTCGCGCAGCAACTGGCCACCAGCCAGCCCGCCGTCACGCAGGCCCTGGCCGAGCTGGAGTCGCTGTTCGGGGCGCCGTTGTTCACCCGGTCCTCGAGGGGCATGTCGCCGACCGACCTGGGACGGCTGGTGCTGGCACGCGCCAAGACCCTGCTGTCGGACCTCGGCCATTGGGCGCAAGACATCGAGGCCGTGGGCCAGGGGCGTGCGGCCCATCTCCATGTCGGCGTGATTCCGTTCGTGCCCGGCAAGCTGCTGGCGACCGCGATCGCCCGGACCCGGCCCGACGGCCGGCGTGTGACGGTGACCTTGCACGAGAACACCAGCGACCATCTGCTGGCCCAGTTGAGGGCACATGAGCTGGATTGCGTCATCGGGCGCACCTCGGCCATCCTCGACATGACCGGGCTGCGGCACGATGTGCTCTATCAGCAGGAACCGCGTCTGATCGCCCATCGCCAACTCGCCCGGCAGCTCGGGCGCAAGCCCTTGCAGTGGGCCGAACTCACCGAGCTCGACTGGATTCTGGGCGCTCGACGCACGCCCATGCGAGAGCAGATCACCGACTTTTTTCTCAGAGCCAACGTGGTTCCGCCGCCGCCGATCGTCGAGAGTCTTTCCGCCAAGATCATCGGTGAACTCGTCGCAGTGAATGAACGGGCGGTCTCCATCGTGCCCTGGGACATCGCCGATGAGTTGGCACGCATTGCCGGCGTGGGCATCGTCGACCACCGGTTCGGCTGGACCTTGCCGCCCATCACCTTGTTTCAGCGGCTGGAGGGGGCCCAGTACGAGGAGCAGGAGCTGTTCGCGGCTGCACTCCGGCAGGCGGCAGAGGACATGGCAAAGCGATTCACCCGTGTGCCGGAGGTTGGCGGGATGCCTTCGACATCATAAGTTCAGGCTTATGGTTTGATATGAATATCAAATATCCAGCTAATGGCGCTTCGCCATAATGGCCCCAATCCGGTGCAGGGGCGCCGAGGAGGATGAGCTGTTGGACTCCGTTTATGTGCTGGTGGCCGTCGGGGCGATCGTGGCCGGTTTTGTGCAGGGACTGTCGGGATTCGCTTTCGGCATGGTGGCCATGTCGTTCTGGGTCTGGGTGCTCGACCCTCGCCTGGCGGCCGCGCTCGCCGTGTTCGGCTCGCTGACCGGGCAGATCGTCGCGGCGGCCTCGTTGAGGCGCAAGCTGAATGCGCCGCTGCTGTTGCCGTTTCTGCTGGGGGGCCTGTGCGGCGTGCCGCTGGGGGTCTGGCTGCTGCCGAGGATGGACATCGATCTTTTCAAGGCCGTGCTGGGAGGACTTCTTGTGCTGTGGTGCCCGGCCATGCTGATGGCGAAGAATCTGCCTCGCATCGAGCGCGGTGGCCGCGTGGCCGATGGGCTGGTCGGCGTGGTGGGCGGTGCCATGGGCGGCCTCGGCGGCTTCACCGGCACGGTGCCGACGCTGTGGTGCACGCTGCGCGGTTTCGAGAAAGACACGCAGCGCGCCGTGATCCAGAACTTCAACCTCTCGATGCTGGCCGTGACGATGGCCACCTATCTTGCCACCGGCGTCGTCGAACGCGACATGCTGCCGTATTTCGCCATCGTCGGTCCTGCCATGCTGATTCCCGCTTTCATCGGAACCCGGCTGTATGTGGGCATGAGCGAGGCGGCATTCAGGACGATCGTGCTGGGGCTGCTGACCGTCTCGGGCTGCGCTTTGCTGATATCGGCCTTGCCCCGCTTGATGGCTCGACTGGGTTGAGGGCGATGCCCCGTCGCATGCAACCCATGCCGGGCCAGCGCAGGTTCTGATCGAAACCGGCGCCCTCGACTCGCCAAAAACAGATCGCTCAATGTGATAGCCATCATTCTTCTTTTCACGATTTCTCGCAAACAATCAGAACATGAATGGGGCAGGGAATCGCACCGTGCCGGGGGGTGTTTCACCCAGGGGATGCAGGGCTTCGATTCCAGCGGAATGGCGCCGGATGCCGCCATAATGGTGGCGCCGGACATTTCACCTGCCCCGAGGCCACCGGATGATAGGTAAGCTCGCACGTCCGGACTCCCCTCCGTGGAGGGGGTGGGGCCGGGAAAAACAAATTGATACTCTCCTGCGGGATCTGAATCAATATTGTTGTTACACGTTTTTGCATGTCCTACGAAAAATCACTCGCTTTTGTTCTGGACGACCATCCCTTGGTGGCACGCGGTATGGCCCAGTATCTGGTCAACCAATGCGGTTTTGTCCATGCCGAAACCGCGGCCGGCATGGCTCAGCTTCTCGAAGCCATCGATGCCCGGCAGATACCGGATCTGGTTCTCATGGATTTCTGGCTGGCCGACGGCATTTCGCTCGAAGGCTTGCCGGCCCTGCAGGCCCTCTGTCCGGGTGTGCGTGTGCTGGTGGTCAGCGGCGACGAAGACCGGATGATCGCCCGCAAGGCGCGCAACGCGGGGGCGCATGGCTTCGTGCACAAGCAGGCCCCTTCCGAGGTGTTCGCGCAGGCGGTGTCGGTGGTGATGGGCGAGGGCACCTGGTTCGCCCCCGAGCTCGATGCGCTGGACATCTCGCAGCGCCGCGACATGCCCCTCACGTCCAAGGAGATCGGCCTCACCCCGCGCCAGGCCACCATCACCGGCATGATGCTCCGGGGCTACCCGAATCGGCGGATAGCCGATGAACTGCGGATTTCCGAGTACACAATCAAGGAGCACGTGTCGACCATTTTCACCAAACTCGGCGTCAGCAGCCGCATGGATCTCATCATGCTCATGCGCGGCCGTCAGATCGAGCCATGAATCCGACCGAGACGCTGCCGCCGTCCTCTTCGCCGCTCGAGAACACCGACGACGGCATCAGCGTACAGGGCCGCATCAAGCTGCTGGGCATGACGTTCGACCGCCTGGTCTTCAGTGTCCATGCCATCCCGTTCGTCGGCTTGCCGTTCGCAATCTGGCAGTACCACCTCGGCCGATCGACCTGGGGCATGGTGGCGTGGATCGCCGTCTATGCGTTGGCGGCGCTGGGCATGCGCGGGCTGCGGCGGGCCTACGAGCGCGATGCCCGTGCGCTGGTGCCGGCGGCGTTCCATGCCAAATGGTGTGCGCTGACCCAGCACGTGGGGTGGATACATGGCCTGGGCATCGGTTGTGGCCCGTTGCTGGTCCTGCCCGATTCGAGCTTCGAGTTGCACCTGCTGCTGCTGGTCAGTATTGCCGCCATACTGGCGGCCAATGCCACGCACCAAACCCCAGTGTTCAGCGTGTTCCAGCGTTTTCTGTTCTGCTGCTGGGGGCTGGTGCTTTTGGGCATACCCCTGGTGTTTCCCGATCACTGGATCTATGTGCTGCCGCTGGCATTATTGTTCGGTCTGGCGATTTACCGTCATGCCCACACGGCACACCATTTTTTCGTGCAGCAGATCGCGCTCGAGGAAAAAGGGGTGCGGCTGGCCGAGAATTACCGGCAGGCCAAGAATCTGGCCGAACGCGCGCTCAACGACAAAAGCCGGTTTCTGGCCACCGCCAGCCACGACCTGCGCCAGCCGGTGCATGCCATGGGTTTCCTGGTCGAAGCGATCTCGTCGCGCAACAAGGACGCGACGCTGGCGCCCGTGCTGCGCGATCTCAAGCAAAGCGTGCGGTCGGTCAACATCATGTTCACTTCGCTGCTCGATCTTTCGCGCATCGAAGGCGGCCATGTCAGCGCCAAGGTGAGGGCCGTGGAGCTGCAGCCCATCTTCGAGGATGTGGTCACGATCTTCAGGGAAGAGGCCCGCAGCCGCGGCCTCGATCTGCGCGAGCGGCTGTCCGAACGCGCGCTGCTTGCCCGAGGCGATGCGACGCTGCTGCGCCGCTGCCTCATCAACCTGGCCCAGAACGGGCTGCGTTACACCTCGCAGGGCGGCGTGTTGCTGTCGGCCCGCCGGCGCGGCAGCGACATCCTGCTGGAGGTCTGGGACACCGGTGTCGGCATCGCCGACGACGACAAGACCCGCATCTATTCGCCGTTCTACCGCCATGAACATGCCTGGAGTCTCGAGAGCGCAGGCCATGGCCTGGGCCTGGCGGTGGTCGCCCGCTGCGCGGCGCTGATGGGTGCGGATTACGGCATGGATTCGACGGAAGGCCGGGGCTCGCGCTTCTGGCTGCGCATGCCTGCGGTCACACGCGAAGTGCCCGCACTGAACCCGGAGAAGCCGCTCGAGAGCCCGGTGCATGTCGCCATGCGTTCATTGAGCGGCCGCTGCCTGATCATCGACGACGATCCGCTCGTCACCTCGGCCTGGCACAACCTGTTCCGGGCGTGGGGGGTGACCGTGAGATCGGCGGCCAACGGTTCCGAAGCGTTCGCCACGCTCGACGATGGATTTGTGCCCCAAGCCGTCTTCTGCGACCAGCGCCTGCGTTCGGGCGAGAGCGGATTCGAGATCCTCGAGGCCGTGCTCGCCCGCTGTCCCGAGGCCTGCGGCGCCATGGTCAGCGGCGAGTTCAATTCCCAGGCGCTGCAGGATGCCGAAGAGGCCGGTTACCTGGTGCTGCAGAAACCCGTGCCGCCCGAACAGCTGCATGCGCTGCTCGACCAGTGGCTCACGCCGTGCAGTCCGCAGGGACGGAACGAGGGGCGGTGGCCGCTCGAAAGCCCAGATAACCGGTAGCGCACGCTGCCGTTGCGCATCCGGGGGCTTCTGGATTGACCGGGCTAGCGGGTGCGGTTCCTCGCGTCACTGCACCGTGATGCCCGCTTTGCGGATCACCTGGCCCCAGCGGGCCGTGTCGTCGCGCATGAGCTGGCCAAAGGCCTGCGGCGTGGTGGCGCCCGGTTCGACGCCGGCAGCCTGCAGTTTCTTGCGGACGTCGGGCTCGGCCAGCACCTCGCCGATGGCCGCATGCAGCTTGTCGACGATCGGCTGCGGTGTGCCTGTTCGCAGCGCCAGGCCGTACCAGGAAACGATGTCGAACTGCGGAAAACCGGATTCGGCCAGGGTCGGGACCTGAGGCGCACCCGGCATGCGGCGGGACGAGGTGACGGCCAGCGGCTTGAGCTGGCCGCTCTTCACGAAAGCCTCGGACGAGACCTGCTGGTCGAAGATCATGTCGACCCGGCCCGCGATGACATCGGTCAGGGCGGGGGCATTGCCCTTGTACGGCACGTGGACCATGTCGATGCCGGCCTGGCTCTTGAGCTCTTCGCCCGACATGTGGGTCAGGCCGCCCGAACCGCCCGAGGCGAACGTCAGCTGTCCGGGTTTTGCCTTGGCTGCGGCCACCAGGTCTTTCACCGAGTTGAACGACGGGTGGGTCTTGGGATTGACCAGCAGCCAGAACGGCGACGTGCCGACCAGCGAGACGGGTGCAAAATCCTTGGCCAGGTCATAGGGATGGCCGGGATAGAGCGTTTCGCTCGCCGTGTGGCTGGAGTTCACGAACAGCAGCGTGTTGCCGTCGGCAGGCGCGCGTGCCACGAAGGTCGCACCCACCGTGCCGCCTGCACCGGGCCGGTTGTCGACCACCACCGTCTGGCCCAGCCGGTCGCCCAGACCCTTGGCCACGATGCGGGCCACCTGATCGGCGGCGCCGCCCGGCGCAAAGACGACGACCAGGGTCAGCGGCCGGCTGGGCCAGGCCGCGGCCGGCGCGGACTGGGCCTGGGCGGCGGAGGGCAGGGTGGCGAGCGCGGCGCAGCAGGCGAGAGCGCTCAGGGCATGGCGGCGTGCCGCATCGAACTTCAGGGGGATACGCATTGGACATTGTCTCCGTGGCTGGGCAAAGTCCGGCGATGCTAGCCAGAGCCGGGCGCGGGCGCCAACGACGATTGGCAATGGCGTCCATAACGCCCGCTTATGCAGCCTTGTCGGGCGTCGTGCCGGCCCCGTGGATCAGCGTACGGCACAGAAACTCGTGCAGCCGCACGGCCGCGCGGGGCAGATAGCGCTCGGCGGTCTGCATGCGGACCTCGGCCTCGGGCAGGGCCGGAAAGCCATCGGCAGCCGTCAGGATACGCACGGCATCGCCCGCCACGCTGGCATCCTGGAACACGCCGACGGCCAGCCCGGCCACGCAGGCCGCCTTCAACGCGGCGATGTTGGTGCTTTCCTGGACCACATACCAGGGGCGCTCGACCTGGGCCAGCGCAGCAATGGCCCAGCTTCTGAAGAGCGACCCATGGGGGAGCAGGGCCAGCGGCAGCGGGTCGCGTGCGTGAGGCGAATCGTTCACCGACGTGACCCAGTGCAAGGGCTCGCGCCGCAGCAGCAGGCCACCGGCCGCCGCCCCGGCGGGATGCACGTTGATGATGATGTCGAAGGTGCTGCCCAGGCGCCGGTCCATGTCGGCGGCGACACCCGTGTGCAGCTCCAGTTGCACCTCGGGGTACTGGCGGCAGAACTGAGCCAGCAGCGGCGGCAGCACGGCAGTCGCATAGTAATTGTTGGCGCCGATCCGCACCTTGCCGCCCACGTCGTCCGAGCGCAGGCTGCCCAGGGCCTCGTCGTTGAGGCTGATCAGGCGGCGCGCGTAGTCGAGCAGCGTGCGGCCCTGTTCGGTGAGCTGCACGGTGCGCCGGGGGTGCTGGAACAGCGCGGTCTGGGCGGCTTCCTCCAGGCGCTTGATCTGCTGGCTCACGGCGGCCTGCGTCCGGTGCAAGGCCTGGGCCGCCGCGGTGTAGCCGCCGTAGTCCACAACCGCCACGAACACACGCAGCAGGTCGTGGTCGAGCACACGATTGCGCAAGGGATTCGCCAACTGGATAGATGAAGTCATGACCCGGCGAGCGTATCACCGGCCCGGCCGCCGACGATAAAGTCCGCTTATGGACCGCATTGCGCAACGTCGTTGGCTTGCGCGGCACAGGCTGCTTACCATCGGGGCTTCTTTGATGGAGACAGACAATGGATCACACCAACGCCCCGACCGCGGTGGTCACCGGTGCGCGCCGCGGCATCGGCCGTGGCATCGCTTTTGCGCTGGCCGAAGCGGGCTGGCGCAGACTGGTTCTGCTCGACCGGGTGGAAGACGCCGAAACCGCCGCCACGCTCGAGGGCGTGGCCGAGCGAGGTGCCGAGGCCGTGTTTCTGCGCGCGGACATCGCCGACGTGGACCGGGCTGCCGCCGTCGCCGAAACGGCTTTCTCCGCCTTTGGCCGCGTCGATGCCCTGGTCAACAATGCCGGCGTGCAGGTGCAGGATCGCGCCACCGACGTGCTGCAGACCTGCGTGGAGAGCTTCGACCGGCTGATGGCCGTCAACACCCGCGGCACGTTTTTCCTGACGCAGGCCTTTGCCCGGCGCATGGTGGCCGTGCCGCCGCAGGATGGCGCCTTCCGCTCGATCGTCACGGTGTCGTCCTCGAACGCGCAGCATGCCAAGACGCGTGGCGCCGAGTACTGCATGTCGAAGGCCGCGCTGTCGATGATGAACAAGATCTTTGCCTTGCAGCTCGCACCGCACGGCATCGCCTGCTACGAGGTGCAGCCCGGCTTGATCAAGACCGACATGAACGTGGCGGTGCATGCCGCCTACCAGCCGCTGGTCGAGGCCGGCCTCACGCCCATGCCCCGTTGGGGGCTGGCCGGGGACGTCGGGCGCACGGTGGCCACCTTGGCCGGTGGCGGTCTGCCGTTTGCCACCGGCGAGGTGCTGCATGTGGATGGCGGCCTGCATGTGGCCAAGAGCCCCTTCGAAAGCCCCTTCGTCCGCGAACGGCTGACGGCCTGAGCGCCTGACCGCCTCCCGGGCTCTTTCGGGCGTGATTCGTCGTCGGGCGGCCCTGTGCCGCGCTTGGACGATGCGGTTGGCCCGGGGTTCAGGCCGGTTGCGGCGGCATCAGATCGAGCCGGGGTGCGGGCCGCTGCGGGGCCTGGACATCGGCATGCCGCACGAGCGACAGAAAACGGTAACGGCTGGCATGGGTCCACGCCGGCGCCTGCGGCAACTGCGCACGCAACTGCCCATCCACACGCGCCGCCAGATCCGACAAGGCCTCGGGTTCCGCCGTTTCGACCTGGCACAGCCATTCGCGGCCGGCCGGCGCCCGGTCGGCATTGCGCATGGCCTGCGGTCCTGCCGGCAGGGCCTGCTGGATACGAACCCGGCTCACGCACAGGTCCGCACCCGCGCCCAGCAGCTCGGCGGCCAGCGCCGTCCAGCGCCCGTCGCCAAGCGCGTCCGCATTCGCATCCGGCCACACCATGCGGACCACGACCAGCGCGCTGCCCTGCACCGACCCGGCCTGGGCCAGCACCGGCCCCGTCTTGCGGACGAAGTCGCTGAATGCGGGTCGCATCGAAGCGCTCCAGGGCGTGGGCCGGTCAACCAGGTCCTGGTATGCGGCGCTCTCCAGGCACGCCAGATCCTGCAGTTCGTAAAGCGTGAAATAGCGGCTCTGGCCCTCGGGTGCGATCTGGGCATCGTCTGCCGCCACATACCGCGAGCCCGAGATGAAACCCGGCACCCAGACGCGCTCGGGCACATGCTCGAGCGTGTGCCAGCGGTTGTACTCCGGGATGCGGTCGGGGGCGATGCTGTTCCACAGCGAGAGCAGGGCGGGGGCGGAAGATCGTGTCATGGCTTCAGGGGGACAGGGTCGAAAGCAAGCCGAGATGGTGCCCAATTTCTACGGTTTCGGCCAATAACATTCCGTGATGCGGGCCTGCTGCGGGTGTGATGCAGGGCGACACGCCGGCCGCTCGTGCGCTCAGGGGGCTTGCATCTGGCCTTTTCTCTTGATGAAAAGCGCCACGCTGCGGCCCAAGCGGAGAAACGGGTACGCCATGACCGCCATGGCTCGCGACGAAAAAATCCAGGCATTGAGCCGATTGAAGACCCCGCTGGGCGTGCACAGCAAGGCCAGGACGTGGACGGCCTCTGCGCCGAAGTAGAGCTTGTCGCGGTGGACAAACAGCATGCCGTCGTTGAGGTCGTAGCCTTGCGCCCAGTACTGCGCAAGCCGCGGATCGCCGGAGCGGGCATCCAGTGTCTCCACCTCGCCGATGGCTTCCCTGAGCCTGACCATGCGCACATAGCTGTGGCACAGCATGCAATCGCCGTCGTAAATGATGAGACTTTTTTGCTGTTGCATCGCTGGCCTTCCCGACCCGTGTCTTGTCGATCCGAATGTTCGGTCCAGCCTACCACGGCCCAAAGGGCGGACGCGTGCCCGATGTGTGCCAGCGCACCTCGTTTTGCTTCATCGTCCACGCCGGCGAAATCTCCACAGGATTGCCGATCTTGGTGCTTACACCGATGACAGCCTCGGCGAAGATTGAAATGATGTTGCATGTACCAGTTAGTACATAACATTCCGCCGACGACGTCGTATCAAGGATCGCAGCAAAAAAATGACGAGACAAAGAAGCCCCATTCAACGGATTTCCCTTCACCTTCTGTGCGTGGCGGCCATCGCGGCGCTGTCCGGATGTGCCACCTCGACGCAAGACACCGGTGCCCGAACGTCCGATGCGCCTTCGGTGCAGCGCAACGAGATGGCCAGCCGCATCGAACATCTGCAGGTCACCCAGCGCAACGTGGCCTTCGGCGGCACACGCTTCGGTGAGGTGGGAGAGTACGAGATGGTGTCGGGCATCGCCACCGTGGCGATCGATCCTCGGGCGCCGGCCAACCGGGCCATTGCCGATGTCGCGCTCGCGGCAGAGGCCGATGGATGGGTCCGCTTCCAGACCGAGGTCGTGATGCTGAGCCCGAAGGATCCGGCCAGATCGTCGCGCGTGATGATCGTCGACATCCCCAACCGTGGCAACAAACTGGCGCTGGCCCGGCTCAACGACGGGGCCAATCAGTTCCAGACGGCTGCGCAAGCCGGCAACGGGTGGGCCATGCGGCAGGGCCACACCATGTTGTGGATCGGCTGGCAGGGCGACGTCGCACTCTCGCGCAACGGACAGACGGTGGGCACGCGTTTTCCGGTCGCCCGCCAGCAGGGCGCTACCGTCACGGGCACCAGCCGGGAAGAGTTCATTTTCGACGACACGGCCCAGGTCAGCACGGGCCCCTTGACCTACCCGGCGGCCAGCCTCGACCCGGCGCGTGCCAGACTGACCGTCCGGCCGCGTCCCGATGCCGATCCCGTGGTGCTGCCGACGTCGTCATGGCGTTACCTGAGCGAGAACCAGATCGAGATCCAGCGGCCGAAGGACTTCGACGGCGGTGCGATCTACCACTTCCAGTACGAAGCGAAGGACCCGGTCGTCATGGGCCTGGGCATGGCCGCGACACGCGATGTGGCGTCGTTCATCCGAAGCGGACGGGCCGACGGGCAGGGCCAGCCGGGCTGGCTGGCATCGGCGCCGCCGACCACCGTCGTGGCCATGGGCATCTCCCAGTCGGGCCGTTTTCTGCGCGACCTCATCTGGCAGGGATTCAACACCGATGTGCAAGGGCAGAAGGTCTTCGATGCCGCCATGCCCATCATCGCCGGATCGCGCAAGTCGTACACCAACGTGCGCTGGGCGCAACCCGGCCGGTACTCGCGTCAACACGAAGACCACCTCTACGACGGCGACCAGTTTCCCTTTGGCTATGCGGTCACCCAAGACCCGGTGTCGGGCCGCCGGGACGGCATCTTTGCGCAATGCCTGCAGAACGCGACCTGCCCGAAGACCATGCATGTCGACAGCAGCCTGGAGTTCTGGCAGGCACGCGCCTCGCTGATCGTCAGCGACGGCCGGGGCAAAGCCGTGGCCTTGCCGGATAACGTCCGCGCCTATCTCATGGGCAGCACCCAGCATGGTCCGGCTGCGCAGCCCGCTCTGGGCATCTGCCAGACCTTCAGCAATCCCGCCAAGCAGGCGGCAACGGTCCGCGCGCTCATGGATGGACTGGTGCAGTGGAGCCGCGACGGCCGCACGCCGCCGCCCAGTGCCTATCCGTCGGTCGCCGATGGCACGCTGGCGGCGCTGGATCGCCAGGCGATCGGTTTCCCCGACCTGTCGGGACTCGGGATCGGCTTCCCGGATCGCATGAACGCATTGACCGTGACCGACTACGGCGTCGTGCCGCCGCAGGAGAACAAAGCCCAGGCTTACCTTACGCTCCTGCCCCGCACCGACGCCGACGGCATCGATGTCGCAGCCATCCGCACGCCCGAGGTCGCGGTTCCGGTGGCGACCTACACCGGCTGGGCCTTGCGCGCCCAGGGCTATGCGGCCGGTGATCTGTGCAGCATCAACGGATCGATGATTCCCCTGGCCGCCACGGCGCAGGAACGCAGCCGGACGGCCGATCCACGGCCTGCACTGGCCGAACGCTACGCATCGAAGTCCGACTATGTCCGGCAGGCGAGGGCCGTGGCCGAGAAGCTGGCCGGCCAGCGCTACCTGCTGGTCGAGGACATCGACCGCAGTGCGGCCGATGCCCGGGTCCGTATCGAGAAATCGGCTCTGCCCGATTGAGGCCCGAATTTTCACGTCGTCAACTTGAAACCCACTTGAAGAAAAGGAGACCTCAACATGTGTTATCCCGGTTGCATGGAGTCCGTTCAGGAAAATCTCAAGCGCCGCAGTTTTCTGGGGCGCAGCTTGGGGGCCACCCTGGCCGCCGCGACCGCCGTCGGCAGCGCGGCGGCGGTCGCGGCCACGCCTGCCAAGGCCAGAGGCGCGGTGTCGTTCACCGATGTGATCGACCTGACGCATTCGCTCTACGAAGGTTTCCCGACCTTCGACGGCGCCCAATGGTTCTCGAAGAAACCCGCTTTCACGTATGCCAAGGACGGGCTCAACCTCAACGTCTGGACCCTCTACGAGCACACCGGCACCCACATGGATGCGCCGCTGCATTTCTCGGCGCAGGGCATGAGCGTCGACGAAATCCCGGTGGGCGACCTGGTCGTGCCGCTGGCCGTCATCGACATCCGCGACCGGGCCGCGCAAGACCCGGATGCCACGGTCATGCCCGCCGACATCCGGCGCTGGGAAAGCCGGCATGGCCGTTTGCCGGACGGTTGCTGCGTGGTCATGAACTCGGGCTGGCACAAGCTGCTGAAGTCGCCCCGGTTCGTGGGCCGCGATGCGCAGGGCAAGAATCACACGCCCGGATTCCATCCGTCGACCACCGACTTCCTGATGAAGGAACGCCACGTCAAGGGCATCGGCGTGGACACGCTCTCGTTGGATGCGGGGATCGCCAGCGGGCCGTTTCCCGTTCACAACAGCTGGCTGCCCAGCGGACGCTGGGGCATCGAGGCCCTGGCCAACCTCGATGCCGTTCCCGAGGCGGGCGCCCACCTGATGGTCGGCGGCCCCAAGGTCGAAGGCGCGACGGGCGGTCTCAGCCGTGTGCTGGCGCTGGTCTGACGCAGCCCGCAGCCTGCCGTCGCGTCAGGTCGGCTGCGACGTGCTCGCCAGCAGCAGCGCTTCGAATCGCGCATAGGCGCTGCGAGCGCCCTGAACGATGCTGCCATGGTCGCCAGCCGGCTGCTCGTCCAGGCTGGCGATGAAGCGCCGCCAGACCCGGGCCCGTCCTTCGGGGTAGGCGGCGAGATTGCGGGCGCCGAAATCCGCGGACAGGCCCAGCTTTTCCTTGGCCTCGTTGAAAAGAAACGCGGCGCCCAGCGTGGAGCCTTCCGACACGTAGAGCCAGCCCAATGCCGAGGGCATCGTGACGTGGCGGGTCTGCGGCAGTTGCGGCGGAATGGGCTGCTCGAGATCGAGCAGATCCTGCCGGGCGGCTTCCAGCCGGCCACGGACCTGAAGATCGGGCACGGCCTGCTGCAGACGCGGATCGTCGAAGAAGGCCTCGACATCCTGCTGGAACAGGTATTGCGCGGTCGTGAAACGGCCATAGTTCAGGCGGCTGGCAAACACATCGGCACGCTGCATCAGCGTCTCCATGCGGTCGTGCCAGTCGCGTGTTTCGGCCCTGAGGCGGGAAGACAGAAGGGTATCGGTCATCGGGGGAATCCGTGGCGTGGTTGAAAGAAGGAATGGCGGAGCGCCTCGTTGCCGGCAGGCGCTCCGGGTCGGGTGGGCGTTCAGCCCCGCTTGCGGCGACGGATCAGCAACGTGGCGATGAAGGGCAGGAGCAGCGCGCCGGACAACGCCCCGCCGCCGCCCGACGAACCCGAGTCGCCGCCGGCACCTGATTCGCCGTTGCTTCCGCCGTTGTTCCCGCCATTGTTCGAGCCCTGATCCGCTTCCACGGTGACGACCACCGACCGCTCTTCGCTCTGGACGCCCGACTCGCCGGTACAGGCCAATCTGAAGGTGTGCGTTCCGGTGGCGAGCGGGCCGATCTCCTCGTTGCCCTCGGCCAGCTTGGCGCCGGCCCAGTCGCCGTCGGCCGCGCATGTCGTTGCGTGGGTGCTGCTCCAGGTCAACGTCACCTTGCTGTTGGCGGCGACGGTCGCGCTGGCATGGCCGTTGACGAGGAAGTCCGCGATGCCGACGGTCGGCAGGCCGACGCTGGCCTGGAAGACCGATCCGTGGCCCGTACATGTGCTGACGCCGCGGGTGGCCGTTGCTGTCGCCTTGTAGCAGACGTCGGCCGGCGAGCCGCCGTATTCGGTCGCGCCGTAGATCAGTTGACGGCCTTCGACGACGGGACCTGCCGACAATCCCACCGGAGACGCGCCCGTCGGGGCGTCGAAATAGTGCACGACCTCCAGCCGATCGTCGCTGCGGTCGTTCGCCTGGCCCACGACGATGCGATACAGCGTGCCGCCTGCAACCGGCTCGAGCTTGCCCGAGGCGTTGTATGCCACCTGCCGGCTGTCCCGGCGGCTGACGCCGTAGATGTGACCGTCGGCGGCGCGCACCAGCGGGCCATTGGGCTTCGCCGGGACACCTGTCGTTTCGTTCTCGCGCGGTGCCGTCAGATCGACTGCAAAATCTGCCGCGATGACAAACGAGGACGGATCGCTCTTGCGCATGCGCCAGACACGGCCCTGGCTTTTCGCCGAGTCCTCCGTCAGCGTGCCGTAGAGCCACTCGCCATCTTCGATCAGACCGCTCTGGACGCCGTCACCCATACTGGGCGTACCGTCGCGGCTCAGCGCAAAGAAATGAAGCACCTCGATGTCATCGGCCACCAGCGCATTTTTCTGCAAGGCTTGAGCAGAGATTTTGATGAGCGACCCCGCTGCCTTATCCGTTGCAGGTACACCTGGATAGGTAGCTTTAGCGTCCGACATGAAGTAGGACATGCCATAAAGTGCCTGATCCTGTTCGCTCCAGACCAGAATCCCCGGAACCGCGCCCTTGGTATAGACACGGGCTCCACCGGTTGTTTCGATGGCCGTATTGAAATCGAACAGTTGCCTGTAACTGCCGTCGGCCTTGCGCGCCAGCAAGGTCGTGCTGCCGACATAGGCATTGCCTTGGCCGTCGACGGCCATCGCGCCGCGCGGCTTGCCGATGTCGACAGACGCGGTGATCGTCTCGGATTGGACCAAGCCATTCGTCAGCGTGAAGAAGCCGCCCAGCGGGATGTAACCCGACGCGGGAATGCCATGGGATGTCGCACCCAGCAGTCGGCCGTCCTTCAGCAAGGCCAGTGTGCTGATGCTGAATCCGATCGACTCGCCCAGCGGCGAGGCGGTGTACGACGACGCGGCATCCGAAGGGTCGAGGCCGTAGGCCACGCCGTGGGTCAGGTCGGAACTGGCAGTCGCTGCGCCCGTACGCGTCGTTCCGTAGATCCGGTTCTGCGATTCGACCCAGACAGGCGGCAAGAACGGCCGGCTGCCTGGAGCCGCACCGCTGGAGCCGGTCAGCGACACCAGCGGTGTCACCGTCAGATCCTGGGCATGGCCGATGGATGCGCCGGCGGCCAGGCCGAGCCCGGCCAACAGCAGTGCCCCTGCGCGCAGGCGCGACACGTCATGAAAAGAGTGCATGGTCATTTCCTGAAAGACAAGAGAAGGAGGGTGAGAAAAGACGGGCGCCGTCACTTGCGGCCACGCCGGCGCATCCACGCCACGAAACCCAGCAGGCCCAGCACGACGGGCCCGGAGGCACCACCGCCGTTTCCGTAGCTGATGCTGTTGCCGTCCGAGCCGGTGCTGGGGGCGTCCACACGCAAGGTCTGGGTGGCCGACGCGATCCGGTAACCCGTCGTGATGTCCGTGCAGGTCAGCGTGTAGTTGTAGACACCGCTTGCGGGACGGAACTCGTGTGTGCCCTGTGCGTCCTGCGCGCCGGTCCAGTCGTTCTGCAGCGAGCTCGCCTGGCAGTTCTCGGCCTGCGAAGACGTCCAGGTCAGCAGCACCCGGCTGCCGGCCGTGGTCTCGGCCGGCGTGACCGTCAGCGTGACGCTGGCGCCGGCCGGCGGGCCGTAGACAAAGATCGTTCCGTAGCGGTTGTCCTGGTACTCGACGCTCTGGCTGCTGGTCCAGGGTCCGCCTCCATACAGGGTGGTGCCGAAAACGCGCCCGTCGCTGCCCGACCGCACGCCGATCGGCGTCTTGCCGGTGACCGATTTCTCGAAACTCCGAACGAGCTCGAAGCCGCCGTTGCGGACCGTGCCGTCGATCGCCACATCGATCTGGCCGGGACGTATGCGGTAAAGCACGCCGTCGCTGTTGAGCTGCTCGCATTGGCCGGCCGCCTCACGCACGGGCGTGCAGGTAGTGCCGAACGGGCGATCGGTGTCGGTCGTGCGTTTGGCGGAGAAATAGCTGCGATGGCTGCCGCCGCTGGCCGTCGTGCCATAGATGGCGCCATCCGCTGCCAAGGCCAGCGGTCCCGAAGGCGTCGATCCGTCGTCGCCGCCGAAGCGATGCAGGATCTGCATCTCGCCCTGGCCATCCTTGCGGATGCGGTAGACCGTGCCGTGAACGTTCCAGCTGACGTCGTAGTGCGGATAGGCGGCGATCGCATAATTGCTGGCCCAGTCGTAGCGGTTGCCGCAGATGGGATTCTGCGCCGTCGGACCGCTGGTGGCATTGACCGCGCCGTCGGCCAGCGCTGTCGCGCAGCTTCCGACCGACGTGGTGCCGTACAGCCAGCCATCGCCGCCTTCGACCAGCCAGCTGCGGTCGGGCACATAACCGGCGGTGTACGGGAATCCGGTGTACACATCGGTAGCGAGAATCTCGCCGTGTTCCAGCGTGAAGGTATGAAGCACCTCGAAGCTGGCGGGGTTCGCCGGATCGATCCGGTACATGGTGCCGGTCGGCGTATCGGCGCGCGTGCTGGCTCCTGCCATGCCCGGGTAGCCGCGCCAATACGACGTCACGCCGTAAAGCCAGCCGTCCGATGCCAGGATCAGTCCGGCGGGAATCTGTTTGCCGCCGTTGGGTGCCGCCGCAAATTCGTGGACCACGGTGAATCGGTCCTGCGCATCCAACCTGAACAGCCGGCCGTTGCGACCGGGCCCGGTGTCGAGACCGTAGACCGAGCCATCGCTCGCGGCCACCAGCGGTCCCAGCGGATAGGCCACCGCGCCCCGGGTGGATTCGATGACCGAGGCTTTCGCACCGTCGAAATCGGTGCGATAGAGCACGCCCTTGCCCATCAAGCCTTCTGCAGCCGGACCGTAGCTGTAGCTGCCGTCTGCATGGCGGGCGCCCGTGGCCGAGGGAGAGAGCGCCCCCACCATGTCGCCGTTGGCGCGTTCGACCAGGGCACCGACCGTGCCGCCGCCGGCGTTGCGGTAGACATCGAACAGGTCTTTCTGGGTGAAGATCCGCTCGTAGTGAGAGGCCACCGGCGCGACCCGTGCGAGCGAAGGCCCGGCGCCCGCGCAATCGTTCACGACGCCGGTGGGGCAGTTGTATTCGCGGATGGATCCTTCGACCGGGACATACAGAAACCGTCCGTTGAGGCCGTCGATGTCCAGCGGAACGCCGGTGGGGCGCTGCACGCCGGGCCAGCCCTGCATGGCACCGCCACCGCCGTCGACATCGGGGCCGAAGTACTGAAAGGACGTGATGCGGCTCAGGACGCCCGGGTCCTGGGCGACGGCAGGAATCGGCAAAAGCGCCGTGGCGGCCAGCGAGAGCGCAGCCAGGCGAGCGGCAGGCGAGAGTGAGGTCAGGCGTGTCATAGCGTGTTCGATAAGGGGATCAGAAGCGCCACTGCGCAGTCGCGATCGCGGTGCGGCCGGGGCCGTAGGTGTAGCTGCCGCCCGTGCCTGCGAGCTCGAGGTAGTTGCGATCGGTCACGTTGTCGATCGCCAGGCGAAGCAGGAGCGACGGGTTGACCTGCCAGGCGGCCCAGAGGTCGTAGGTCTGTATGCGCCGGGCCGGCGCATGAAGGGCGAAGGTTTCCTGCCCGGAAGGCTTTTCGATGCGCATGCGGGCACCCAGCTCCAGCTTGCGCTCGAACAGCCGGACCCCGCCGCTGAGCGACAGCTTGAGTTTCGGCGGCCCCGAATAGAACAGGCCGTCCATGCCGACCGCACCGTTCTGGCTGCCCGAGCCCATGTCGGTGGCCGGGTAACCGACCCAACTGCCCAACGGGAACGGGTCGTAGCGGCGGGCGCCCATGTCGGCCTGCACACGCGTGGCATTGAATTTGGCGAACACAGGGCCCGCGTCGTAATCCAGGTCGAACTCGAGGCCCTGGAAGCGGGCGGGGTCCAGCAGGTTCACGTGACCGGACGGGCACAGAATGCCCGAGCACGAGGTCGTCGCGGTCGGCATCATGATGGCCGCGCTGGTGATGTAGTTCTGGACGCGGTTGTCGAACCAGGCCGTCTTGATGCGCAGCCGATCGCCGTGCTTCAGCACATCGTCGAAGTTGACGTTGGCACCGACCTCCCAGTTCGTCGAACGTTCTTCCTTCAGGTTCGGCGCCGGAAAATACGGGAACATGTTGCCCGAATGCATGCCGTACATCAGCGATTCGCTGATGGCCGGCGGCCGCATGCCTTTGCCGTACGAGGTATAGAGCTGAAGCTGCCGCACCGGCTTGTAGGCCAGGGTGAGCTTGGGCGAGAAGGCGCTGGCGTGCCGGTCCACATCGAAATTCGTGAAGATGTTCGTGACCGGCGGACGAACGCCGCCCGGGTTGCGGACAGCGCCGACATACATGTCGCCGCCGCCGCTCAGCGTGTACCAGTCGTACCGCAGGCCGCCGATCAGTTGCACCGTGTCCCTGTAATCCAGCGTCAGCTCGGAGAACCCGCTGGCCACCGTTCGTTTGCCTTGGGGTGTCGCCCCGGTGAACCAATGGTCTTCGTACGTGCTGTCGGCGTTGCGCTGGAACGTGGGATCCGTCCAATCGTGGAAGAACTCGCCGCCGGCGACCCAGATCGTGTCGAACCAGCGGCCGGGCAGGCGCGCGGTGTTCTGCACGCTGCCGCCGACCGTCTCGGTCTGGTACGCCACACTGAAGGCGCCCTGGCCGCCGTCGGCATCGGCGTAGTGGTTCTCGCGCGCCTCGCGTCTCCTGGTGCGGTTGTAGTAAAGGCTGGCATCCACCGCGAGCCAGTCCGAGGCGGGCCGCCATTCGTAGCCCAGCGTGAGGGTGTCGGCGTGCACCTTGAAGCGCTGGCTCGCGCTGGTGCTCATCTCGGACGTCGCGTCGGTGGTGTTGCCGCCCCCGCCGTTGCTGAAATCGGCGTTCAGGCCCAGATAACCCAGCTTGAGCTGATGCCCCGGGGCGAGCTGCCAGCGGGTCTTGAACAGGCCCGACCACTGGTCCTGCCCGGTGCTGCGAGTGGTCCATCCCACCCGATTGGATTCATCGGACTGTTCGCTTGCACCGTGGGTGCCGAGCTTGAATGCGCCGACGTGCTTGCGGCTGATCGCCGCCACCAGATCGACCTGGTCGCTGGCCCGCAGGCCGACGGAGGTGCTTCCCGAGAAGTGGTATCCGTTGCTGCCCGTCGAGCCGGTGACCTGACCGCCGCGGGTGGCGCCGGCGGCCACCACGTCGCCGATCTCGAGCGTGCGGAAGTTCACCAGTCCGGCGATCATGCCCGCGCCACCGACGGTCGAAGTCGGGCCTTTCTGGACATTGACGCCGCCGATCAGGGCCGGATCGACATACACCTTGCCGTTGGCACCATGCCCGCTGAACTGGAAGTTCTGGCGCGCGCCGTCGATCATCACGTTGACCCGGCCAAAATCCTGCAGGCCCCGGATGTTGACCGCCAGCCCGGGGTCGCTGCGACCCTGCGAAGTGTAGACACCGCTCACGTCCCGCAGCACGTCGCTGGCATTGCGGGGCGGCAGGCGGGCAATCTCTTCCTGGGTCACGACCGCCACCGAAGCCGGCGTTTCGTACATCTCGCCGACCGGATCGGGCCGGGCCGTCACCGTCAGCGTGCCGAGCCGGATCTCCCGTACGGAACGGCCGGGCCCAGGGGGCAGGGCGCGCAACAGGAACACGCCCGAGTCGCTGCGCACCGCCTGCAGACCGTGGCTGGCCAACAAAGCGGCAAACCCGCTCTCGACATCGAATCGGCCCTTCAGTGCAGGCGCATGCTTGCCCCGTGTGAGCGCAGCGTCGGCCGACAGCAGCACGCCGGATTCCGCGGCGAATCGGCCCAGCGTCGCATCGAGCGGGCCGTCGGGCAGGTCGTAGTCACGGGCTGCGGCACTCGCTGCGGGCGTGGCCTGCGGCTGTGCGTGGACCGCCTGCGTGCCGGCGAGCGCCGAGACGACAAGAAAGGCGGCCCAGGCCAGGCTGCCTAAAGTGAACCCGCCTCCCCGGGGACCGACACCCGGCGAGGGCCAGGCGGCTGGATCTGGATGAGCGTGGCGCTTCGCACGTCGCGACATGAATGTTCCCTCTTTGCCGGGGAGGGCAGGCCACCCCGGACTGGTTTCGCCAGGACAAACTCCTGGTTCTCAAGGGATGAGCCGAACGAGTCCCGTCAAAACGGAACCTGCGGAACCGATATCCGGAATTTTTTTATTCTTTGAGTGGGCTACGCAGCCTCGACCGTGACCCACCAGCGGGTGCGATGCCGAATGCGCACGGGCAGGGCCTGGGCCACCGCCGCCAGCGCCTGGTCGGTGTCCCTGAGTGGGTACACCCCCGTCAAACGCAACCCGGCCACGCCGTCGTCACACGCCAGATGCCCTGGCCGATACCGAGCGAGCTCGGCGATGAACGTCGCCAGCGGCATATCGGCGGCCACCAGCAAGCCCTGCGACCACGCCTGCCGGGCCAGATCGGCGGTCTGGCTGTGGCCGATGCCGTCTGCCGTGAACACGACCTGCTCGCCGGCGCTCACGATGCGGCTGGCATTGCCTTGCGCCGGGCTGACCTCCACCGCTCCGTCGAAAACCGCCAGCAGCGTATCCAGACTGCGCTGGCGCACCGAAAACCGCGTGCCCAATGCCCGCATGCGCCCATGGTCGCCATCGACGACGAGGGGACGCGTGTCCTTGGCCCGGCCGGGCAGCGCACCGGCGGTCGTGACGAGGATGTCCCCACGCAGCAGAACGATGCGGCGCAACCGGTCGGTGAACGCCACCTTCACCGCACTGTGGGTGTCCAGCCAGAGACGGGTGCCGTCGTCCAGCGTCAGCTCGCGGATT
>ERZ1031720.6-NODE-6-length-29245-cov-8.001233_pt1 | contig 29245 bp, 27 predicted proteins | sample MGYA00518750_ERZ1031720 | MGnify/ENA primary metagenome ERZ1031720 (study PRJEB33718, sample SAMN03160008) | human skin metagenome | collected 2014-04-10 | study: EMG produced TPA metagenomics assembly of the PRJNA266117 data set (Human skin bacterial metagenome and... | reverse complement strand
TCTCTATTCGTCGGCAGCGTCAGATGTGTATAAGAGACAGGGGTGCGTGCGCTGCGCGATCAGCCGATCCCGGCGGGCTGGGTGGTGGACGAGGGCGGGCAGCCGGTGGAAGATCCGCAGGCCGCGCATGCCCGTCTGTTCGAACGCCAGGGCGGCGGCCTGACGCCGCTGGGCAGCAACGAGACGCTGGCCAGCCACAAGGGCTATGGGCTGGGTCTGTTCGCGCAGATCGTCGGGGCCAGCCTCAACGGCGGCGCGTTTGCCGCCGCCACGGCCGCCGATCCGTCTCTGGCGGATGGGCCGGCCAACATCGGCCACTCCTTCATCGTGATCGACCCGGCGGCACTGGTCGGCCTGGGTGCTTTCACGGATTCGGTTGCCGGCATGGCCGACTTCCTGCACGGGGTGGTACCGGCCGACCCCGAACTGCCCGTGCTGGTGCCCGGTGACCTCGAAGCCGCGCATTGGCGCGAGCGGCAGGCCGGCGGCGTGCCGTTGCCCGGTCTTCTGGTCGAGCAACTGCGCGCCGTGAGCACACGGGCCGGTGTTCCCTTTGTCTTGAATCCTGTGGACTGAACGGCCATGAGCGAGCACTCCCTTCATTCTTCGCTCGTCGAACTGCTGGGCCCGGCCCACGTGTTGACGGGTACCGATGCCGCCGGTTATCTGGCGGATCAGCACGGACGCCTGGTGGGCCAGGCGCGTTGTGTGGTGCGGCCCGCCAGCACCGAGCAGGTGGCCGGGGTGGTTCGGCTGGCTCGCCGGTACGGTTTCCCCATCGTGCCGCAGGGCGGCAATACCGGACTGGTCGGTGGCGCCACGCCCGATGCGACGGGTGCCGCGGTGGTGTTGTCCACCCGCCGGCTCGACCGCATCCGCCAGGTCGATGCGCAGGACAACACGGTGATCGCAGAGGCCGGCTGCACGCTGGCCGAGGTTCAGGCCGCGGCCGAGCAGGCCGACCGCCTGTTTCCGCTGAGCCTGGGCTCGGAAGGGAGTTGCACGATCGGCGGCAATCTTTCGACCAATGCCGGTGGAACCCAGGTGCTGCACTACGGCAACACCCGCGCATTGGCGCTGGGGCTGGAAGTGGTGACGGCCGACGGCGAAGTCTGGAACGGACTCGCGGGCCTGCGCAAGGACAACACGGGTTACGCACTCAAGGACCTGTTCATCGGGGCCGAGGGAACCCTGGGCATCGTCACGGCGGCGACGCTGAAGCTGTTTCCGCGTCCGTCCTCGCAGACCACGGCCTTTCTGTCCTTCGGCAGCATCGCCGCCGTGGTCGACTTCTTCGAGCGGTCGCGGGCCAGGCTCGGTCCGGCACTGACGGCTTTCGAACTGATATCGGGGCCCATCTATGCCCTGGTGGAACGCCATGTGCCCGAGATCGCCTTGCCCTTGCCCGCTGCCGAAGATCAATGGTATGCCTTGCTCGAAGTCTCGGGCTTCGACGACGAGGAGCAGGATCAGGTGCGGTTGGCGGCCCTGATCGAGCCGGCGATCGAAAGCCGAGAAGTGAGGGATGCCGTGATTGCGGACAGTCCGTCGAAAACACGGTCGCTGTGGCGGCTGCGTCACGAGGGGTTGGGTCTGGCACAGCGGCGCGACGGCGCGAACATCAAGCACGACATCGGCCTGCCGGTTTCGCGTATCGCGGAATTTCTCGCCAGCAACGCCAGGCGCCTGCAGGCCCATACGCCCGGCCTGCGGCCGATGATCTTCGGCCATCTGGGCGACGGCAACCTGCACTACAACCTGTCGCATGCCCCAGGGCAGTCGCTGACCGAGCTGTTCGCGCAGGAGGACGCTCTGCACGGCATCACCTACGACTCGGTGCATCGCCACGGCGGCACCATCAGCGCGGAACACGGCATCGGACAGATCAAACGCGCCATCCTGCCCGACTACAAGGATGCCGTCGCAATCAAGCTCATGCAGAAGGTCAAATCAGCCCTCGATCCGCAGGGCATCTTCAACCCCGGGAAAGTTCTCTAAGCCATGTCCTCGTCCAATACGTTTGCGGATTCCCTGCTGTCTTCCGCCTTGCGGAATGTCGCTCTTTCCCCTATCGCGCAAGCGGGCCAACTGGCCGAGAAGCTGCGCAGCGAAGGTCGCGACATCATCTCGCTGACCTCCGGCGAACCCGATTTCGATACCCCCGAGCCGATCAAGCGAGCCGCCGTCGAGGCCCTGGCCGCCGGCAAGACCAAGTACACCCCGACCAGCGGCACCAAGGCCCTGCGTCAGGCCGTCGCCGACCATTATTCGGCCAAGCTCGGCCAGCGTTTCGGCATCGACGAAGTCATCGTCTCGAACGGCGGCAAGCAGGTCATCTTCAATGCCTACAAGGCGACCCTCGACGAAGGCGACGAGGTCATCCTGCCGAGTCCCTACTGGTCGACCTTCATCGGGGCCATCCAGATCAACCGGGGCAAACCCGTGGTGGTGGCGACCACACAGGCCAACGACTTCACGCTGACCGGCGAGCAGCTCGAACAGGCCATCACGCCGCGCACCAAGTGGTTGCTGATCAACTCGCCGAGCAATCCGACCGGCGCGATCTACAGCCGCGCCCGCCTGCTGGAGCTGGCCGAGGTGCTGCGCCGTCATCCCCATGTTCTGGTGATGCTCGACGAGATCTACGAACACATCGTCTTCGCACCCGAAGGCGCGCCCAGCCTGCTGGAAGTCGCGCCCGACCTTCGTCACCGCATCCTGGTCGTCAACGGTGTCTCGAAGACGTATGCCATGACCGGCTGGCGAGTGGGCTGGGCGCTGGCGCCTGCCCGCCTGGTGAAGGCGCTCGAGGCGGTGCAGTCGCAGGTGTCCTCGGCACCGTCTTCGGTGGGGCAGGCGGCTGCGCTGGCGGCGCTGTCGGGTGTGGCGGGCGATTTCCTCGCGGCCTCGCGCGAAGCCTACCGTGAACGTGCGGCCTTCGTGGCCGATCAGTTCAACCGCATCGAGGGGCTGAGCGTCTATCCGCCCAAGGGCTCGTTCTTTGCCTGGCTCGACTGCTCCGCACTGCTGGGGCGCTACCGGCCGGACGGCAAGGTGCTGACGACCGACCAGGACGTGGCCGAGTGGTTCCTCGAGAACGGGGTGGCCCTGGTGGCAGGGCACGCCCATGGGCAGTCTCCGTTCATTCGCCTGTCGTTTGCCGCCAGCTTGAACGACCTGCAGCGTGCGCATGCACGCCTGGCCCACGCGGTCGCGCTGCTCGAACTCCCGCCTCGGGCGCACGAGGAAACGACGATCGCCGTCACGGCCCTCTGATCCATCTGGAAAAACCATGGGCGACACACTCATCCGCACCACCCCCGATGATCCTCGTGCCCAGCGCCTGCTGCAGTCGCTGGACGCCGAATATGCGCAGAGGTATGGGGAATTCCGCAGCACGACGGCCAGCAACGGACCGTCGGAAGTCAACCGGTACCCGCCTCAGGCCTTTGTCCCGCCCCTGGGCGACTTCCTGCTGCTGATCCGCGATGGCCAGGTGATCGCCGGCGGCGCTTACATGAGCCACGACGACGAGACCGTGGAGATCAAGCGGGTGTGGACGGATTCGGCCTGGCGCCGTCAGGGTCTGTCGCGCATCGTCATGGCGGCCCTCGAGGAGAGTGCCGTTCGGCAAGGCTATACGCGGGCCTATCTCAGCACCGGTTTCCGGCAGCCCGAGGCCTTTGCGCTGTATGTGTCGCTGGGCTACCGGCCGCTCTTCGACACCACCGTCGATCTGGCGCTGTTCCGCTCGCTGCCTTTCGAGAAACACATCGGCAGGCGGGCAGGGCCGCTCGCCGAAACGCCTTGGCGCGAAGTGTCGTCGACGCTGGAAGCCGCGACCCAACTGGTGGCGCGCATCAAGGACGAGCAGGAGAAAAAAATCCTGGCCCGTGTGGCCCGTCATCGGCAGGCTTGAGCCCTGTTCGGCGGCGCCGGGGGCCACCGGTCGGTGTTCCGGTTGCCCGACCCTGACTGCCCCCGATGCAATTCCCGTCACAGGACTGCGCGCAGCGGGTTGTATCGCTTCGGCGATCGTTGCTTTCCTTGCCTCCGGCTCACGGCGTCCGTACAACAGAAGGAGAGCATCGATAACGCAAATGGGTGTTTTTTAGATTTATAATGAGAACGATTATGATAGCCGATCTTGCCTCCATGCGAAGGTCGGTTCATCGTACTTTCCGCTTCTCCATCTGCGCCCGGTCGACAGGGCGCCCTCTACAAACCTCCCATGCATTCAACGTCTGTCCGCGACGCCGGTCTCGCGTCGTCCTTCAAGCTTTCGCCGCTCATGTCTCTGATCCAGCACTGTCTGGGCATCAGCTTTGCCGTCGCTGCCGCAGGTGTCGCGGCACAGACCGCGCCTACGACGACCCCTTCTACAACCCCCGCGACGACCACCCTCGGCCAAGTCGAGGTCATCGGTCAGGCCGAAGCCATCGGAGGCCTGCAGAAGACCTATTCCGGCGGACAGCTCGCCCGAGGCGGCGATCTGGGCATCCTGGGCCGCACCGACCTGATGGACGTTCCCTTCAGCACGACGAACTACACCTCCGAACTGATCGAGAACCAGCAGGGGCTGACCATTGCTGACGTGGTCATGAACGACGCGTCGGTGCGGACGTTGCAGGCACGCGGCGGCTATGGCGACGACTTCCAGATTCGCGGCTTCTCGGTGGGGGCCCGCGATGTCAGCATGAACGGTCTGTATGGCCTGGTGCCGGCGACCCGCGTGCCGCTGGAGATGATCGAACGCGTCGAAGTGCTCAAGGGCCCGGGTTCGCTGACCAACGGCGTCGGACCGAGCGGCAGCATCGGCGGCACCATCAACGTGGTGACCAAGCGGGCCAACGACATTCCGTTGACCCGTCTGACCTCGACCTACATGGGCAAAGCCCAGTTCGGCACCCACCTCGATGTCGGCCGCCGTTTTGGCGCGGACAACCAGTGGGGCGTTCGCGTCAATGGCGTATGGCGCAACGGCGAGGGCAACATCGACGACGGACGCCAGCGCGTCGCTCTGGGTTCGCTCGGTGTCGATTACGCGGGCGAGCGTCTGCGCTGGTCGGCAGATGTGATGCGCACCACCGGCAAGACCACCGAGTTCCGCCCACAGAGCGCGTTCCGTGCCGGCACCACGCAGATTCCTGCCGTGCCCGATGCCCGAACCAACTTCTACCCCGGAACCGAGCTGACGGAACAAGCCAAGACGGCCATTTCGCGCATCGAGTTCGACCTCGGCAAGAACACCACGCTCTACGGCAGCATCGGTTACACGGATGCCTCGACCGACCAGACTTTCCCTACCGCGGTGTCGCGGCCGACGGACCTGCGCATCGATTCGCAGGGCAACTTCTCGGTCAACAACGGCTATTACGACGAGTACAACAAGGCCACGTCCGGCGATGTCGGTCTGCGTACGCGCTTCCGCACCGGTGCGATCGGCCACACGGTGGTGGTATCGGCCAATGCCCTGCAGCGCGAGACCGGCTACTTCTACCAACTGACGAACACCCCCGTCGCGTCCAACATCTACAACCCGTCGCCCCTGCCCGCGATCACGTTTGCACGGGGCAAACCCAGCAAGACTGCAGAACTGGCCCAGCACAGCTTCGCCGTGGCCGACACCTTGAGCCTGTTCGACGGCCGCTTCCTGGCTACCTTGGGCCTGCGCGACCAGACCATCGATCAGAAGAGCGTCAATGGCTCCACGCCTTACAAGGCCAGCTCGGTCACCCCGCTGGTCGGTCTGGTCTTCAAGCCCCTTAAAGACACGTCGGTGTACTACAACTACACCGCAGGTCTGACGGCCGGCGGGGTCGCCGGCCCCGCTTACGACAACCGGGGCGAGGTCTTCGCGCCGCAGAAATCCAGACAGCATGAAATCGGCGTCAAGCGCGACTGGGGTTCGCTGATCACGCAGATCGCGGTCTACCAGATCGAGAACCCCAGCAGCATCGTCGAAAACAACGTCTACAGCTTTGGCGGCGAGCAGCGCAACCGAGGCATCGAATTGACGGCTTACGGCGAAATCCAGCGCGGTCTGCGCGCCATGGCCAGCGTCGCCCTGATGGATGCCAAGCTGGTGCGGACAGCCAGCGGCACCAACCAGGGCAACGATGCCAACGGTGTGCCGACGCGCACCTTCAACGTCGGACTGGACTGGGATACGCCGTGGGTGCAGGGTCTGAGCGTGAACGGACGGGTCATCCACACCTCGTCGATGTGGTACGACGCCTCGAACACGCTGCGCATGCCGGCCTGGACCCGTGTCGACCTGGGCGCCCGTTATGCGACCCAGGTCGCCGGCAAGCCGGTGGTGCTGCGTGCCAACCTGGAGAACGTCGCCGACAAGGGCTATTGGGTGACCGCGAAGGGCTATGCAACCGTCGGTGCACCCCGCACGCTGATGCTGTCGGCCCAGGTGGATTTCTGATCGTGTAAAACCGCGATCGCGCCATCTGGAAAGGGCTTGCCGTGAAAACGGCAGGCCTTTTTTTTATGCGTCGCTCAACGTTCAGCGGCATCCCCCGACCGCACGAACAGGCTCTTTCCGCGCGTGCGCAGCAACGTCAGAAGGCGGCGGGCCGCGGGCGACAGATAACCCGATTTGCGATAGGTGACGCCGAGCTTGCGGTGCAGCTCGGTTTCCTTGAGGGGCACCTCCCGCAGTGCTTCGGTGCCTCGCCCTTCCGCCAGGGTATGGCGCGACAGAAAGCTCAGCAGATCGTTGTGGGCGATCAGGCGGGGCAGCAGGGGGACCGAGTTGGCGTTGATCTGCACGGCAGGCGTCGGCAGGCCTCGCGACCTGAAGGCCGCATCCAGCCATTGGCGGCTGGGAATGGTTTCGAGCGGCAACACCCAGTTCCACTGGAGCAGCGATTCCATGGTGATGTCGGGCAACTGGAACACCGGATGGTTGCGGCTGGTCGCCACGACCACGACGTCCTCGACGATGGCATGGGTGACGAGCTCGTCGTCGTTCTCGGGCATCAGGCCGATCAGCAGATCCAATGTGCCTTCCCTCAGGCGCTCGCGCAGCATCATGCTCGGGCCGGTGGTGATGTCGATGGTGGTGTCCCGGGCTTCGGCCAGCAGCAGGTTGCAGATTTCCGGCAGCACGTAGTCGGCGGCGATCGGGCCGCTTCCGATGCGCACATGGCCTGCATTGCCCCGCGCAAAGTCGTTGACCTCACGCAAGGCCTCTTCGGTGGCACCGCGCAGCAGCCGTGCGCGAGCCAGCAGGACTTCGCCCACCGCCGTGAGCTGGATGCCACGGCCATGGCGCTCGAAGAGCTTGCTGTCGAACGCGTCCTCGAGCCGCTGCACCGCCTTGGTGAGGGCCGGCTGCGTACGGCCCAGCTTGTCCGCTGCGAGGCCGACATGGCCCAGCTCGGCCACGGCCTCGAAGTACTTGAGGTCTCTCAGGTTGATGTCCATTCATAAATCCAAAGAATCGATGTATGAATATTATTAAATGGACGGAATGATTTGTCATTCGCAGAATGGCTCTCCATAAAAGGAGACAAGCATGCGAAACAAGACGGAGCCGGCCCGTGCCGGTGCATCCATGAGCCGTGTTCACGGCTTCGACGGCGCCGGTCTGCATGGCCTGGCTGCGGCGGCCGATCGGACCCGCCAAGACTGAAACCTGCGGTGGCGAAACAGGGCCGGCGTTTCCAGCGAGACCCCGCCCGTGTCCATCGCCCGGCACGCCGCTGCGACGGACCGGCTCATGGCCTGCGCGCCCAGTCGTCATGCAACGGACAACGGCGACCCCTCCTGCGATCTCGCGGATTCCGCGCGGTTCGACCCCTGAATCTCTTTCCTGCATTTCCTATGACCCCCACCATCTTCGTGACAGCGCCCCGACTCGCCCCAAGCGGCGTGGAACTCCTGGACCAGGCCCAGGCTCGTGTGATCTACCTGCAGAACGGCAACGACGTGCAGGAGGTCGAACGGATCATGGCCAGCGAGCCGATCGATGCCGTGATTTCGCGCACCGTCGATCTCTCGGCCACGGCGATCGCTTCGTGCCCGACGCTCAAGGTGATTTCCAAGCATGGCGTCGGCGTCAGCAACATCGATGTCGATGCAGCCACGCACAGAGGCATTCCCGTCTATGTGACGCCCGGCGCCAATGCGCAATCCGTCGCCGAAATGACGCTGGGCCTGATGTTTGCCGCCGCACGCCGGATCGCCTGGATGGACGCCGAACTGCATGCGGGCCGCTGGTCGCGCGTGCAAGACGGCATCGAGCTGCACGGCAAGACGCTGGGCCTCGTCGGCTTCGGCCAGATCGGCCAGCGCGTGGCGGCGGTCTGTCTGGCCCTGGGCATGGAGGTCGTGGCCTTCGATCCAGGCCTGAAAACCAGTTCCAACCCCGCGGTGCGCCTGGTGGCTTCGGTGGACGAGATCCTTCCCCTGGCCGATGTCCTCAGCCTCCACGTGCCCTTGAATAAACACACCCGAGGCATGCTGGGCGCCGAACAGCTCGCACGCCTGCCGCGCGGTGCCATCGTCGTCAACACGGCCCGCGGCGAAGTGATCGACGAGGAGGCCTTGATCGCGGCCCTTCGGTCCGGGCAACTGTATGCCGCCGGCCTCGACACGATGTCTGTCGAGCCGCTGCCCGCCGGCCATGCGCTGGCGGCGCTGCCCAACGTCGTGCTGGCTCCGCACGTGGGCGGCTCGACCCCCGCGGCGCTGGCCGGCATGGCCCGTGGCGCGGCCCGCAACGTTCTGGGCTGGCTGCAGGGCCAGCCTGCCGACCCGGCCGCTTGCGTCAATCCGCAAGTGCTGGCCTGAGCTTTTTTTATCCCCGTCGCCCGATCGATCCGTCGATCGATCGACGGACCGACTGACCTGACTGGAGTTTGCCCATGACTACCCCCGCTCCGACCATCGCGTCGCATCAATGGCCTGCCGGCTATCGCATCAACCCGCGTGTCGAAGGACCCGCACCCGAGATCGTCGCCGCTTTTCGCGAGATTCCGGTGGCCGCGATCGGCGACTCGATGAGCCGCCACATCGGCACCATCGGACTGCGCCAATACCATGCCCGGCTGGACACCGTGCTGTGCGGCCCCGCCGTGACCGTGCGGGTGCGGCCGGGCGACAATCTGATGATCCACAAGGCCCTGATGATGGTCCAGCCCGGTGACGTGCTGGTCATCGACGGCGGCGGGGACGTGACGCAGGCGCTGGTCGGCGGCCTGATCCGCACCACCTGCGTGGCCCGGAAACTGGGTGGCCTAGTGATCGACGGCGCCGTGCGCGACCTGTGCGAATGGGCGGAGGAGGGCATGCCGATCTTTGCCAAGGGGCACACGCACCGCGGTCCGACCAAGGACGGCCCGGGCGAAGTGAACGTGCCGATCTCGTGTGCGGGCATGGCCGTGCTGCCGGGCGATCTGATCGTGGGCGATGCCGACGGTGTCATCGCGGTTCCAGCCGCCGATGCCGCCCATATCCTGGAACGTGGCCGCGCCCATCTCGTCAAGGAAGCGAAGATACGCGCCGACAACGAAACCGGCCGCTCCGATCCGGAACGATTCGATGCGACGCTGCGGGCCAAGGGTCTGCCGGTCTGAACGACAAGCCTGATCCGCCGGTTTCGGGGCGGGTCGATCATCACCAACTATATTTTTCTCCCCGATCCGTGACGGACCGGGGGGTGGAGGAACACGTTCATGCTTGTCGCCCTTAGCTTCGCCATGTTCGCCTGCTTTATCTACCTGCTCATCAGCGGCAGGATGTCCGCCGTGGCCACGCTCATTCTGGTGCCCACGGTCTTTGCCTTGATCGGGGGCTTTGGCCCCGAGATGGGTGCCATGGTGATCAAAGGCGTTCGCACGATCGCTCCGACGGGCGTGCTGCTCATCTTTGCCATGGCCTATTTCATGCTGATGACGGACACCGGCCTGTTCGACCCCATCATCCGGCGCATCGTCGGTGCAGTCGGGGGCGATCCGGTGAAGATCTTCATCGGCACCGTCGCCCTGGGTTTTGTGGTCGCCCTCGATGGCGACGGCGCCACGGTCTACATGATCGTGCTGTCGGCTTTCCTGCCCATCTACAGACGCCTGGGTCTTTCGCTGCCGCTGGTCGCCTGCCTGCTGCTGCAGTGCACGGGGATCGGCAATCTGCTGCCCTGGGGCGGTCCGACGGCGCGTGCCGCGGCATCGATGAAAGTCGAGATGTCCGCGGTCTTCACGCCGCTGATCGTCCCGTTGCTGGCGTGCGTGCTGTGGGCCTTCTTCATGGCCTGGCTGTTCGGCATGCGCGAACGCCGGCGCGTCGGCATCGTTCGTTTCGATGCGTCGGAAACGCTGGAACAGCGTCCTTCGGCCGGCTGGAAGCTCTACTTCAACTGGGCGCTGACGATCGGGCTGATGGTCGGACTGGTGATGGAGATCCTGCCCCTGGCCTATATGTTCATGCTGGCCACCGCGATTGCGTTCGTGGTCAACTTTCCCAAACACCAGGACCAGCAGAAACGCATGGCCGAGCATGCCCCGGCCATTCTGTCGGTCGCCATGATGCTGTTTGCCGCCAGTGTGTTCATCGGCATCCTGAACGAGACGGGCATGGCTTCGGCGCTGGCCAAGACCATCGTGGCCGTGGTGCCGGATGCACTCGGTCCCTATATGGCGATCGTGACCGCGCTCATCAGCATCCCCATGACCTGGGTGGTGTCGAACGACGTGTTCTATTTCGGCATGCTGCCGATCCTGGCCGAAGCGGCGGCGCATTACGGCATCACGGGTGTCGAGATGGCGCGTGCCTCGCTGATCGGGCAGCCGGTGCACATCCTGAGCCCGCTGGTCGCATCCACCTACCTGCTCGTCAGCATGCTGGGGTTGAACTACGGCGATGTGCAGAAGCAGGCGATCAAGTGGGCGGTCGGCTCCAGCTTCGTGATGCTGATCGTGTCGCTGCTGATCGGTGTCATTCCGCTCCATCACTGAAGCGGCCGGGCAGGCCGATGGCCTGCGGCTGCCCACAGCAGGCTGCGGGCCGGCATTTTCAGACGCTTTGCCGATGGCGTTCGATGCAGGTGGCCAGGGTCTTGTCGCCCGGCTGCTTCCACCAGTTGGCTTTCGAGAAGATCTCGACTTCGCTGTAGCCCGCAAAACCGGCGTCCTCGACCCATGAGCGGATGAGCGGGATGTCGATGACGCCGTCGCCCATCATGCCGCGGTCGTTGAGCAGGTCGGTGGTCGGGGTGAGCCAGTCGCAGACGTGGAAGGCCAGCAGGCGCGGGGCGCCCGCCCGCCGGATCTGCGCCTCGAGCTTGGGGTCCCACCAGGTGTGATACACGTCGACGGCGACACCCAGGGCACCGCTGCGATCCGGGTCGAGCGTGTCGCACAGGTCCAGCGCGTGCTCCAGCGTGTTGACGCAGGCCCGGTCGGCGGCGTACATGGGATGCAGCGGCTCGATGGCCAGAGGCATGCCGCATTCGCGCGCGTGGTCGAGCAACTGGCCGATGCCGTCCTCGACCTGCCGACGCGCCAGCTGCAGATCCTTGTTGAGCGCCTGGCCCTGCAGGGCGCCGGGCAGAGCGCCGACCACCAGCACCAGGCAAGCGGCATTCAGCGTGCAGGCCTCGTCGACGGCGCGGCGGTTGTCGTCGTGGGCCGCTTGCAGGCCTTCTTCGCCGGTGGCCGTGAACATGCCGCCGCGGCAGTAACCCGAAAGGGCCATGCCCGCTGCACGGATCGCGGAAGCGGTCGCCGTCAGGGTGGCCGATGCGACCTGATCGCGCCAGGGCGAGATGGCGCGGATTCCGCGGCGGTCGCATTGGGCAATGATGTCGAGCAGCGAGCGTTCTTCGCCTTGCTGCTGGCGGATGGTGGCGGTGTTGATGGAGAGCCACTCGTGGCCGGTCGAGAAATCGCGCATGTCCGTCCTCCTCAGTCGCCGATGCCGTGCACGGCCATCAGCGTTTTCATGCGGGCGGTGGCCAGCTCGGGCTGCTCCAGCACGTGGGCTGCATCGGCCAGCCGGAACAGCTCGGCCAGGTGCTGGGCCGAACGCGTGCTGTGCTGGCCGCCGATCAGGGTGAAGTGTTTCTGGTGTCCGTTGAGCCAGGCCATGAAGACCACGCCGGTCTTGTAGAAACGCGTCGGGGCCTGAAAGATGTGGCGCGACAGCGGCACCGTGGGGCCGAGGATGTCGTGAAAGGCCGCGAGGTCGCCCTCGGCGAGCTTGCCCAGTGCCGCGCTGGCGGCGGGGGCGATGGCATCGAAGATGCCGAGCAGGGCATCGCTCTGCCCATGCGTGATCTCGCTGCCCCAGCCGTCGCCGGCGATGAGCTCGGCGTAGTTGAAGTCGTCGCCGGTGTACATGCGCACGCCTGCGGGCAGGCGGCGGCGCATGGTGATCTCCTTGTCCTTGTCGAGCAGCGAAATCTTGATGCCGTCGACCTTGCCGGGGTTGTCCGCGATGACGGCAAGCGCGGTCTCCATGGCCGATTCGAAATCGCTGGCGCCCCAGTAGCCCTGCAAAGCCGGATCGAAGGCCTCGCCCAGCCAGTGCAGGATGACGGGCTGGCGGGCCTGGGACAGGATGCGGCCGTAGACACGCTGGTAGTCGGCAGGGCCACGGGCCACGCGAGCCAAAGCGCGGCTGGCCATGACGATCAGTTTTCCGCCCAGTTTCTCGATGGCTTCCATCTGATGTTCGTAGGCGGCGATGACATCGTCCACGGTGCGGGCGAGCGCCGGGTCGAGATGATCGGTGCCGCAGCCGGAGGCGATGCGTGCACCGGGAAAGTCCCGCGCCGCATCGAGCGAACGTTCGATGAGCTGCAGCGAACTGGGCCAGTCCAATCCCATGCCGCGCTGAGCCGTGTCCATGGCTTCGGCCACGCCCAGGCCCAACGACCAGAGGTGGCGGCGATAGGCCAGGGTGGCGTCCCAGTCGATGGGGCAGTCGAGCCAGGGATTGGCCACGGCCAGCGGATCGTTCACCACATGCGCGGCCGAATAGGCCACCCGGTCGAAAACGATGCCCGGTGCAGCCTTGGGCGGCAGGCGGCCGGTGAGGGTGTAGGGCGCAACGGCGCCGGAAGCCGTGGGGAGTTGGAGGGTGAGGGCCATGTCGGGTGCGGTGCAAGGAGAGGAGGGGATGGCAGCGGGCAGGGCCGCCGCCTGCGGCACGAAGCTGCACGGCGTGGGTCCATGGCCGGGCGGCCCGAACGCACGTGTGCGGAAGGCCCTACACGTTCAGCACGGGCACGTCGATCCAGCGGCGCTCTTTCCAGCTCGCCAGCGCGGCTTCGACCAGTTGCACGCCCTTGGCGCCTTCGGGCAGCGTCCAGGTGTAGGGCGCGTCCTCGACCACGTGGCGGATGAAGTGTTCCCACTGGATCTTGAAGCCGTTGTCGTAGACCTGGCTGTCGGGGATGAGCTGCCATTGGTCCATGAAATCCATGCTCTGCTTGACGTCGGGATTCCAGACCGGGCGGGGCGTGGCCACGCGGGACTGGGCCCGGCACTCGCTGAGTCCGGCCACCGCCGAACCGTCGGTGCCGTCGACATGGAAGGTGACCAGGTCGTCGCGGCGCACGCGGGTGGCCCACGACATGTTGAGCTGGGCGATCACGGGCTCGCCCTGGTGGCCGGTGAGTTCGCAAGTCGCATAGGCCGCATCGTCGGCGGTGGCGGGGTAGGGCTGGCCTTTCTCGTCCCACCGGCGCGGGATGTGGGTCGCGCCCAGGCACGACACGGACTTGACTTCACCGAAGAGGTTGTCGAGCACATAACGCCAGTGGCACATCATGTCGAGGATCATGCCGCCGCCGTCTTCCTGCCGGTAGTTCCAGCTCGGACGCTGGATGGGCTGCAGGTCGCCTTCGAACACCCAGTAGCCGAACTCCAGCCGCACGCTGAGCATGCGGCCGAAAAAGCCCGCGCGGCGCAGCATGTCGAGCTTGCGCAGGCCGGGCAGGAACAGCTTGTCCTGCACCGCGCCGTGCTTGAGGCCGGACTCCTGCGCCATGCGGGCGATCTCGACGGCTTCGTTGAGGTTGGTGGCGATCGGTTTTTCGCAATACACGTGCTTGCCTGCGCGGATGGCCTTGGCCAGCAGCGTGGGACGCATCTGCGTGGTGCCTGCATCGAAGAACACCGTGTCCTCCGGATTGGCCAGCGCAGCGTCCAGGTCGGTGCCCCAGCGGGCAATGCCATGGGCCTTGGCCAGGGCCTCCATCTTCTCGGCATTGCGGCCGATCAGGATCGGGTCGGGCATCACGGTGTCGCCGTTCGAGAGCGTGACGCCGCCCTGGGCCCGGATCGCGACGATCGAGCGGATCAGATGCTGGTTCATGCCCATGCGGCCCGTGACGCCGTGCATGATGAGTCCGAGTCGTTGTGTTGCCATGTCTCCACCTTCCAGAGTTGAGGCGATGCCGGTGCATCTGCCTGTGGCCAGAACGGCCTTAATTAACTGATTGGTGAATAGTAGGTAAAAAAAAGGGGGCCGTCAACAGCCCCCTCCGTCGGGTTTTCCTCAGTCCTTGACGCAGTAGCCAAGGATCACGTCGACGATGTGCGAACTGCGCTGGGTCTGCATGCGCGGCGACATCAGGTCGCGTCCGAAGACATTCGAGAGCGTGTAGGCGTTGGATTGGTAGAAGTACGACAGCGAGGCGATGCTGATGTAGAGCTGCATGGGATCGATGCCGCCGCGCAGCACGCCCTGGACGCGCCCCCGCTCGAGCACATCGCCCAGGGTTTCGATGACGGCGACATTGACCTGCCGCACGCTGTCCGAGACGCTCAGATGTCGACCCCTGTGCAGGTTCTCGCTGTTGAGCAGAGTGATGAATTCTGGGTGCTCGATGTAATAGCGCCAGGTGAAATCGGTGAGCTTGCGCAGGGCGTCGATGGGCTCGAGCTCCTTGAGCCGCAGCCCTTGTTCGGCTTGCCGGATCTCGGTATAGACATGCTCGAGCACTGCGGTGAACAGGCTGTCCTTGTCCTTGAAGTAATAGTAGATCAGGCGTTTGTTGAGGCCGGCACGCTCGGCGATGCGGTCCACGCGGGCACCGGCCAGGCCGTGTTCGGAGAACTCGGTGGTGGCGGCGGTGAGAATGGCCTTCTGCGAACGCTCGGCGTCGCGCTGTTTGGCTTCCGGTAACGAGGAGGGAGCGGTGGCGGGCATGCGGTCCTTGGGTTGCTGCGCAGGCTGCGCCTGGAAAACCGCGCCTGACGACGGTCATGTTAGCGCGGACAGCGGTGCGCCGGCCCCGCCGGTCCAGGTTTTCGCCTGCAGAGGCTTATTTTAATTCACCAGATTGGTAATTAAGGAGCAGCAAAACCGGCCTTGCCCATGGTTCAGGTCCGCAGCACACGGTCGGCTGCCGCCACGGCTGCCGTGCGGGTCTCCACCCCGAGCTTTTCGAAGATGTGCTCGAGGTGCTTGTTGACGGTGCGGGGGCTCATGCCCAGGATGTCGCCGATGTCGCGATTGGTCTTGCCCTTGGCCAGCCACGACAGGACTTCGGTTTCGCGCGGGGTGAGTGCGATCTTGTGCAGGCGTTCGCCCAGGTTGGCCATGTCGAGCAGCACGGTCGATTCGGCATAACCGCTCATGCCGACATGGCGTGCCAGCAACTGGCGGCCATCGAGCAGTCCGGTGGTGTTTTGTCCGCACGTCACGGCCTGTGCCAGCCAGGCGAGGCAGGCCGGGGCCGCCACCGACTCGAAGGCTTCGGCCAGCCAGCGCGTGGCCTGGGGCGAGCGCCAGGCGATGCGGCCCACGTTGTCGAGCACGACGGCCCCCATGCCGGCGATATCCACGGCCACCCGCGCCAGCCTTGCCGCGCGGGCGTTGCGCACATGGGTGGCCAGGCGTGCCATGACCTCGGGAATGCGCAGCGGCTTGACGACGTAGTCGACGCCGCCGCACGAAAAGCCCTCGACGATCTGCTCGGTTTCAGCCAGCCCGGTCATGAAGAGCACCGGCACGTGCGACCACGCGGGCGTGGCCTTGATGCGCCGGCAGAGCTCGAAGCCGCTGGCCCCCGGCATGACCGCATCGAGCAGGATGCCGTCGGGCACCGTGACGTCGAGTCGCTGCACGGCCTCTTCGGCGTCGCGGGCGACCAGTACCGCATAGCCCTCGCCGACCAGGGCGTCGCAAAGCATGTGCAGTGTGTCGATGGCATCGTCGACGACCAGGATGACGTGCTGCGTACCGGGTTGCGAGGGCGGGCGAGGCGCAGGCACCGCATTGGATGCCGCGACGGCAGCGGCTTCAATCGATGGATTCATGGTCGGGGTTCCTGAGTAGCGCGGCGAGCGCCTGGAAATCGAAGCGGTCGCAGCAGGCGCGCAGGATGGACAGCGCCTGACCGTGCTGCGGCAATGCATGGCTGGCGTCGCGCAGATGCTGCTTGAGTTGCGCGGCGTTGCCCTGGCGCGCAAAACGCAGCAGATCCTCGCGCAGGGCAGACGGCAGGTGGGTGACCAGCAGTGCCTGGGATGCCGTGTCCATGGCACGCAAGGGCGGGGCCGGCGTGTAGGTGCTTGCAGCATGGGGGCCGACGGCATCCGCCGGATCGGCTTCCGTGGCATAGGTCCATGTCAGGCCGAGCGCACGCTGCAGGCTGCCGTGCAGCTCGGATTCGATCACCGGCTTGCCCACGAAACCCTGGCAATCCAGTGCATTGACTTTTTCAGGCAGGTTGTCGAAGAGATTGGCCGACACAAAAACGATGGGCAGCTCGCGTGCCCCGTGACGGCCGCGCAGGCGTGCTGCCGTTTCCCAGCCGTCCATCTCGTCGAGCGACAGATCCAGCAGGATCAGGTCGGGACGCTGTGCCGCCACCACTTCCAGGCATTCGCTGCCGCTGGCGGCTTCGCGCACCTCGAAGCCCAGAGGCGTGAGCAGGCCGGCCAGCAACTGCCGGTGCAGAGGCTGATCGTCGACCACCAACAGGGAGCGGCGCGGCGGGCGGTACCCGACGACGGGCCGCAACGCCGCCGCCTGCGCCACGGGCAGGTGCAATCCGGTCTCGGCCAGGCCCGGAATGTACAGTCGCACGATGAACGTGCTGCCTTGGCCCAGCGCACTGTGCACGCTCAGCTGGCCGCCCATGAGCTCGGTGAGCAGGTGGGTGATGGTCAGGCCCAGGCCTGTGCCGGCCTCGCTGCTGCGCCGTCCCGCGCTGCCGCGTTCGAAAGGCAGGAAGATGCGTTCGATGTCCTGCGGTGCGATGCCGATGCCGGTGTCGCTGACCTCGATGCGCGCCACGTGCTGGCGGAAGTCGAGCTTGAGCCGCACCTCGCCGCGGTCCGTGAAGCGCACCGCATTGCCCAGCAGGTTGAGCAGGATCTGGCGCAGCCGTTTGCCGTCGGCACGTATCCAGGCCGGTGCCTGTCCCTCGATGAGCAGCGAAAAATCCAGGCCTTTGGCCTGCGCCTGCGGACGCACCATGCGGGTGATCTCCTCGAGCAGGGCGGTCAGCGGCAGCGGCGCAGGGTCGAGCCTCAGGCGGCCGGCCTCGATGCGTGCGAGTTCGAGCGAGCCGTCGATCAGGGCGTGCATGTGCTGGCCGCTGTGCTGCATGATGGCCAGGCTCTCGCGCAACGGGCCCTCGACGCGGCCGTCCTTGAGCAGGATCTGTGCAAAGCCCAGGATGGTGTTGAGCGGAGTACGGAGTTCGTGGGTCATGCCGGCCACATAACGGGTCTTGGCATGGCTGGCCGATTCGGCCTGTTCCTTGGCGGCCTGCAGTGCAGCGTCGGTGCGGCGGTGGGCGTCGATTTCCTGCCGCAGCAAGGCCGTCTGGCGTTCGGATTCCTCGTGCGCCAGCCGCCGGCTGTCGGTGGCCAGCACCACCCACCAGGCGCAGACCGCCGCCAGCAGCGACAGCAGCGTGAAGACCTTGAGGAAAGGAATGAGCAGCGCCCCCACGTCGGCGCTCAGGCTTTCCTGCAGGTAGATCACCGCCAGGAAAAAAGCCATCGAGCCGCACAGCGTGAGCAGCACCAGCGTGTACTGGGCCAGCCTGAAGTTGAAGCGCACCGCCCAGCGACCGGGCAGCAGGGCGGTGACCACGGCACGGATCTGTTCGGAGGCACGCGACTGCGTCTTGCAGCGGTCGTGGCAGCGCGATTCCAGCGAGCAGCACAGCGAGCAGATCGGCGCCCCGTAGGCGGGGCACGATGCCATGTCGGGCAGCTCGAACTGATTGGTGCAGACGCTGCAGCGCAGCGTGTCGTCCTGCGAAGCCGGCGTGTCGACCGGACGTGCCAGGTAGTAGCGGCCGCGCGTGATCCAGGCCAGCAGCGGCGCCAGCAGAAACGACAGCACCAGGGCCAGGAAGGGCGAGAACGCGGCGGCATAGCTGCCCAGCAGCCCGGCATGTGCGGCGCAGGCGACGGTCGCGGCCGGCAGCATGGCACCCAGGCCCACGGGGTTGAAGTCGTAGAGATAGGCGCGCCGGAACTCGATGTGGCGCGGGCTCAGGCCCAGCGGCTTGTTGACGACCAGGTCGGCCACCAGCGCGCCGATCCAGGCGATGGCGACATTGCTGTAGACCGCCAGCACCACCTCGAGTGCACCGAACACCCCCAGCAGCATCAGCAGGGTGGCGATGCCCACGTTGAACACCAGCCACACCACGCGCCCGGGATGGCTGCGTGCCACGCGTGCAAAGAAGTTGGACCAGGCCAGCGAACCGGCGTAGGCATTGGTGACGTTGATCTTGATTTGAGAGATCACCACAAAGAGCACGGTCAGCGCGGCCGCCAGTCCGGGAATGCCCAGCGTGCGGGTGACCTCGGCGAAGCCGGCCAGAAACATCTGCGTGGGCTCGGTGGCGCGGTGCGTGCCGATCTGGAACTGCAGTGCGGCAAACGCCAGGAAGGCGCCCCCTGCCATCTTCAGCACGCCCATGACGATCCAGCCCGGACCCGCGACCAGCACGGCGGCCCACCAGCGCCAGTGGTTGCGTGCCGTGCGTTCAGGCAGAAAGCGCAGGAAATCCACCTGTTCGCCGATCTGGACCACCAGCGAAAAGATCACGGCCGTCGCGGCGCCGAACATGAGCGGATCGAAGCCGCTGCTGCCCGAGCGCAGGCCCGACAGCGTGGTGAAGTCGCGGTACAACTGAGGCTGGGTGACCGCGATCCAGACAAAAGGCAGCGCCAGCAGGAACAGCCACAGCGGCTGCGTCCAGGCCTGCAGGCGCGAGATCAGCGTGATGCCGCGCATGGCCAGCGGCAGGATGACGAGCGAACACAGCACATAGCAGACCCACAGCGGCCAGTCGACCACGAGCTGCAGGGCCAGCGCCATGATGGCCGCCTCGAGCGCAAAAAAGATGAAGGTGAAGACGGCGTAGATGAGCGACGTGATGGTCGATCCCATGTAGCCGAAGCCGGCGCCGCGCGTGAGCAGGTCCATGTCCAGCCCGTAGCGCGCGGCGTAGATCGCGATCGGCAGACTGGCCAGGAAGATGACGAGTCCCGCCACCAGAAATGCCCACATCGCGTTGGTGAAGCCATAGTTCAGCGCGATGGCGCCGCCGATGGCCTCGAGGGCCAGGAAAGACAGCGAGCCGAACGCCGTATTGGCCACACGGAACTCGCTCCACTTGCGAAACGAGCGTGCGGTGTAGCGCAGCGCGTAGTCCTCCAGCGTCTCGTCGGCGACCCAGGCGTTGTAGTCGCGGCGAAACCGGAAGATCTTTTGCGGCGGTGCCTGGGGAGGAGGGAGGTCGGCGTCGTGCATCGCCTGTCATTGGAGCAAAAAGCAGGCCTGCCGGGGACGGCATGTATCGGAAGCGGCCTACGTTATTTGACGTATGGGACGACTTGCGGGTTCTCCCTAATCTTGCACCTCATCCAGCGCCGCCTTGCTGGCACCCGCCGCCTACATCCTTTCCTTTCCAGGAGTTTCTATGTCGCAGACCCATGACGCCCCGTTCCAGCTTCCGCACGACGCGAACCGCCGCCGACTGCTCCAGGCCATGGGCGCCGCCTCGCTGGCCGGACTGCCGGCCTGGTCGCAGGCCCAGCCGACGTCGGCCGTCAACACCACCAAGCTGGCGGTCACCGACAGCGAAGTCGTGGTCGGCCAGCTGCATTCGTCGACCGGCACCATGGCGATCTCGGAAACCGGCTCCATCCAGGCCGAGCAACTGGCGATCGACCAGATCAATGCCATGGGCGGCGTGCTGGGCCGCAAGATCCGCGTGATCAAGGAAGACGGCGCGTCCGACTGGCCCACATTCGCCGAAAAAGCCAAGAAGCTGCTCATCAGCGACCACTGCGCCGCCGTCTTCGGCTGCTGGACCTCGGCTTCGCGCAAGGCGGTGCTGCCGGTCTTCGAGAAAGAGAACGGCCTGCTCTACTACCCCACCTTCTACGAAGGCCTGGAGCAGTCCAAGAACGTCATCTACACCGGCCAGGAAGCCACGCAGCAGATCCTCTACAGCCTCGACTGGGCGCAGAAGGAAAAGAAAGCCAAGTCCTTTTTCCTGATCGGTTCGGACTACATCTGGCCGCGCACCTCCATGAAGATCGCGCGCAAGCACATCGAAGCCTTCCAGAAGGGCAAGGTGGTGGGCGAGGAGTACTACCCGCTGGGCAGTACCAACTTCGGCTCGCTGATGAACAAGATCAAGCTGCAGAAGCCCGATTGCCTGTTCGTGGCCGTGGTGGGCGGCTCCAACGTGGCGTTCTACAAGGCGCTCAAGGCCGCCGGCATCACGGGCGACAAACAACTGCTGGTCACCCTCTCGGTGACCGAAGACGAGATGACGGGCGTGGGCGGCGAGAACTTCAACGGCTTCTACTCTTCCATGAAGTACTTCCAGAGCCTCGACAACGAGAACAACAAGAAGTTCGTGGAGGCCTTCAAGGCCAAGTATGGTCCGAACGCCGTGATCGGCGACGTCACGCAGGCCGGCTATCTGGGCCCCTGGCTGTGGAAGGCCGCCGTCGAGAAAGCCGGCAGCTTCGATGTCGCCAAGGTCACCGCCGCCTCGCCCGGCATCGAGCTCAAGACCGCACCCGAGGGTTATGTGCGGGTGGATGCCAACCATCACCTCTGGAGCAAATCGCGCATCGCTCAGGGACTGCCCGACGGCACCTTCAAGGTGGTGTCCGAGTCGCCCGAGCTCATCAAGCCCGATCCCTTCCCCAAGGGCTACCAGTAAGACGCAGGGCGGCGGCACCGAGCGCCGCCGCCACCGTCTTTCACGCCACAGTCCGGCCCGACGACGCGCCGGGACCGTCCTTCCCGTGTGCCCCCGAGGTGCGACATGACCGTTTCCGATCTCTTCAACATCGGCCTGATGCAGGGCTTCGCCGGCCTGAGCCTGTTTGCCGTGCTGCTGCTCATGGGCCTGGGCCTGGCGATCATCTTCGGCCAGATGGGCGTGATCAACATGGCGCATGGCGAGTTCATGACGATCGGCGCCTACACCGTCTACCTCGGCTCGACACTGGCCGCCAGTCTCTCGCCGGGGCTCGTGGATGTCTATTTTCCGGTGGCGATCGTGGCTGCCTTTCTGTTTGCCTTCGCGGCCGGCTGGCTGGTGGAGTGGGCGCTGATCCGCCATCTCTACAAGCGCCCGCTCGATACGCTGCTGGCGACCTGGGGCGTGAGCCTGGCCATCCAGCAGGCCTTCCGCAGCTTCATCGGTCCCAAGGAAGTCAGTCCCACCCTGCCGGATTGGCTGATGGGCTCGTGGGCGCCTTCGGAAGGGCTGGACATCCCGATCAACGGTATGTTCGTGCTCGCGCTGACGGCGCTGGTGACCGCCGGCGTGCTCGTCGCCCTGCACAGGAGCCGCTGGGGCCTGCGGGTGCGCGCCACGGTCAGCAACCGGATGATGGCCAATGCCATCGGCATCGACACGCGCCGCACCGATCGCTTGACCTTTGCCATCGGCTGCGGCATTGCCGGCGTGGCCGGCGCCGCTTTCACCACCATCGGCTCGACCGGACCGACCTCCGGATCGCTCTACATCGTCGATGCTTTCCTGGTGGTCACGTTCGGCGGCGCGGCCAGCCTGCTGGGCACGGTGGTCTCGGCCTTCGGCATCGCGCAGACGCAGTCCATCACCGAGTTCTTCCTGGCCGGTTCGATGGCCAAGGTGATCACGCTGTCCCTCATCGTTCTGATCCTGATGGTGCGCCCCCAGGGCCTGTTCGCCAGCAAGGTGCGCCGCTGAGCGCCGGCTGCCTGTCGTGTCCCCTTTGCCCCTTTCCCCGCAGGAGTCCTCCATGACGTCGCCCCGCCTTTCCTGGATCCAGCGCTACCAGCCGGCCAGCCTGCTGCTGCTCGCCGTGCTGCTGGCGGTGGTGCTGCCGCTGAGCCTGGACATCTTCCGCCTCAATCTCGTGGGCAAATACCTCAGCTACGCCTTCGTGGCCGTCGGACTGGTGATGGTGTGGGGCTACGGCGGCGTGCTCAGCCTGGGCCAGGGCGTTTTCTTCGGACTGGGCGGCTACGCCATGGCGATGTTTCTCAAGCTCGAAGCCTCCGATCCCGAGAGCACCCGCATCCAGTCCACGCCGGGCATTCCCGACTTCATGGACTGGAACCAGATCACCGAGCTGCCCGCCTTCTGGCTGCCGTTCAAGAGCCTGCCGTTCACGCTGGCCGCCGTGATCGTCGTGCCGACGCTGCTGGCATGGGTTATCAGCTACGCGATGTTCAAGCGGCGTGTGGGCGGCGTGTACTTCGCCATCATCACGCAGGCGGTCGCGCTGATCGTGACCGTGCTCATCATCGGGCAGCAGGGTTATACCGGCGGCGTCAACGGCATGACCGACCTCAAGACGCTGCTGGGCTGGGACACCCGCACCGACAGTGCCAAGTACATCCTGTACTACACCTGCGTGGCGCTGCTGATGCTGTCCATCGTGCTGTGCCGCTGGGTCCAGACCGGCAAGTTCGGCACGCTGCTGCTGGCCATGCGCGACAAGGAGGACCGGGTCCGCTTTTCCGGCTACGACGTGGCGAACTTCAAGGTCTTCACCTTCTGCCTGGCCGCGGCGCTGTCGGGCGTCGGCGGGGCGCTGTTCACGCTCCAGGTGGGTTTCATGTCGCCGAGTTTCGTGGGCATCGTGCCCTCGATCGAGATGGTGATCTATGCGGCCGTGGGCGGGCGCATGAGCCTCGTCGGCGCGGTCTACGGCACCTTGCTGGTCAATGCGGGCAAGACCTTCTTCTCCGAGAGTTTCCCCGACCTGTGGCTGTTCCTGATGGCGGCGCTCTTCATCGGCGTCACGATGGCTTTCCCGATGGGCCTGGCCGGCCTGTGGCAGGACCGCATCGCCCCGCTGCTGCGCCGCCGTGGCGTGCCTGTTGCCCCACCCTCGGGCGAGCCGCTGGATCTGCCGCCGCCGCCCGCTGCCGAACCGGCGGCCGCCGAGCGTGCGCCCGCATCCCCGCCGCTGTCGCCCGCCGTGGGCGGCCAGGGCGTCTGAGACCTCTTCCACACAAGGCCCATCCATGAGCAACACCGATTTTGCGCTGGCGGTCGAAGACCTGTCGGTCGCCTTCGACGGTTTCAAGGCCATCGACAGCCTCAACCTCTATGTCGACCGCAACGAGCTGCGCGTCATCATCGGTCCGAACGGCGCCGGCAAGACCACGCTGCTGGACCTGATCTGCGGCAAGACACGGGCGAGCGGTGGCAGCATCAAGTTCAAGAACATCGAGCTCACCGCCATGGCCGAGCACAAGCGGGTGCGGCTGGGCATCGGCCGCAAGTTCCAGACGCCGTCCATCTACGAGAACCTGTCGGTGTTCCGCAACCTCGAGGTCTCCTACCCCGAAGGCCGCTCGGTGTTCGGTGCGCTGGCCTTCCGTTGCACCGAAGCCGTGCAGAACCGGGTGCGCGAAGTGGCCGCGGACATCGGCCTCGGCGACCGGCTCGAGAGCGAGGCGGGCCTGCTCAGTCACGGCCAGAAGCAGTGGCTGGAGATCGGCATGCTGCTCATGCAGGAGCCCGAACTGCTGATGCTCGACGAACCCATCGCCGGCATGAGCCCGCGCGAACGCGAGCTCACCGCCGATCTCCTGCAACGCATCTGCAGGAACCGCGCCGTCATCGTGATCGAGCACGACATGGCTTTCGTCAAGCGCATCGCGCACAAGGTGACGGTGATGCATCAGGGAAAGATCCTGGCCGAAGGTCCGATGGACCAGGTCCAGGCCGATCCCCGCGTGATCGATGTCTACCTCGGCCATTGAGCCTTTACGCAAAGGACCCCGCGCCATGCTTCAAGTCACCGATCTTCACGTCGCCTACGGCCAGAGCGAGGCCCTGCACGGCATCACGCTGCATGGGCACGCCAACGAGACCGTGGCCATCATGGGCCGCAACGGCATGGGCAAGACCACGCTGTTCAAGGCCCTGATGGGCATCCTGCCGGTCCGCAGCGGACGCATCGAGGTCGCAGGGCAGGACGTGTCGCACGACGAGAGTTTCCGCCGCGTCGCCAAGGGTATCGCCTACGTGCCGCAGGGCCGCATGATCTTCCCCACGCTGACGGTCGAGGAGAACATCCAGACCGGCCTCGAGAATGCCCGCGAAAAGGTCGTGCCCGACGAGATCTACGCGCTGTTCCCGGTGCTGTGGGACATGCGGGGGCGCCGCGGCGGCAATCTCTCGGGCGGCCAGCAGCAGCAGCTCGCCATTGCGCGCGCGCTGGTGACCGACCCCAAGGTGCTGCTGCTCGACGAGCCGACCGAGGGCATCCAGCCTTCCATCATCAAGGACATCGCACGCGCGCTCAACGAGATCCGCAAGCTGCGCGGGATCACCATCGTCGTGTCCGAGCAGGTCCTGTCCTTCGCCATGGATGTGGCCGACCGGCTGCTGGTCATCGAAGGCGGGCGCCTGGTGCACGAGACCCGGCGCAGCGAGACCAACGAGCAGCTCATCAAGTCCTATCTGTCCGTCTGAGCGTCCGGACACCATCCTGCCCCGTCCCCAAGGAGAGCCCACATGATCCACGGCGATATCTCGAGCAGTGCCGACACCGTCGGTGTCGCGGTCGTGAACTACAAGATGCCCCGCCTGCACAGCCGTGCCGAAGTGCTGGCCAACGCCAGGCGCATCGCGGACATGCTGGTCGGCCTGAAGAAAGGCCTGCCGGGCATGGACCTGGCGATCTTTCCCGAGTACAGCACCCACGGCATCATGTACGACACGCAGGAGATGTACGACACGGCCACCACGGTACCCGGTGACGAGACCGAGGTCTTTGCCCAGGCCTGCCGACTAGCCAAGGTGTGGGGCGTCTTTTCGCTCACGGGCGAGCGTCACGAGGCCCATCCCGACAAGGCGCCCTACAACACGCTCATCCTGATGAACGACCAGGGCGAGATCGTGCAGAAGTACCGCAAGATCATGCCCTGGACACCCATCGAGGGCTGGTATCCGGGCGACCGCACCTACGTGTCCGACGGGCCGAAGGGACTGAAGATCAGCCTGATCGTCTGCGACGACGGCAACTATCCCGAGATCTGGCGCGACTGCGCCATGAAGGGCGCCGAACTCATCGTTCGCTGCCAGGGCTACATGTACCCGGCCAAAGAGCAGCAGATCCTCATCAGCAAGGCCATGGCCTTCGCCAACAACACCTACGTGGCGGTGGCCAACGCGGCCGGCTTCGACGGCGTCTACAGCTATTTCGGGCACAGCGCGCTCATCGGTTTCGATGGCCGCACGCTGGGTGAATGCGGCGAGGAAGAGAACGGCGTGCAGTACGCCGCGCTCTCCAAGAGCCTGATCCGCGATTTCCGGCGCAACGGCCAGTCCGAGAACCATCTCTTCAAGCTGCTGCACCGCGGCTACACGGGCGTGCTGAATTCGCACGACGGCGACCAGGGCCTGGCCGACTGTCCCTACGACTTCTACCGCCGTTGGGTGAACGATCCGCAAGGCACCCGTGCAGAGGTCGAAGCCCTGACGCGGCCCTGCATCGGTACGCCCGAGTGCCCGATCGAGGGCATCCCCCACACGCCCGCGGCCTGAACGGCGCGCGATCCCTTTTCCATCCGTTTGTCTAACTTTGGAGCCTTCCATGGCAGATACCCTGATCAAGGTCGACCTCAAGCAATCCCCCTACGAGAACGCGCAGGTCCACAACCGCTGGCATCCCGACATTCCCATGGCCGTCTGGGTCGAGCCCGGCGACGAGTTCAAGCTCGAGACCTATGACTGGACGGGCGGCGCCATCCAGAACAACGACAGCGCCGAAGACGTGCGCGACGTGGACCTGTCGACGGTGCATTTCCTGTCCGGTCCGGTGGGCGTGCGCGGAGCCGAGCCCGGCGACCTGCTGGTCGTGGATCTGCTCGACATCGGGGCCCGCGACGACAGCCTGTGGGGCTTCAACGGCTTTTTCTCGAAGAAGAACGGGGGCGGTTTCCTCACCGAGCACTACCCGCTGGCACAGAAGTCGATCTGGGACTTCCATGGCATGTTCACCAGCAGCCGTCACATCCCCGGCGTGAACTTCGCCGGCCTGATCCACCCCGGGCTCATCGGCTGTCTGCCCGACGCCAAGATGCTCGAGGCCTGGAACACCCGCGAAGCCGAGCTCATCGCCACCGATCCGCAGCGTGTACCCGGCCTGGCGAACCCGCCCCATGCGGCCACGGCCCACATGGGGCAACTGCAGGGCGAACTGCGCGAGCGCGCCGCCGCCGAAGGGGCACGCACCGTGCCGCCGCGCGAACATGGCGGCAACTGCGACATCAAGGATCTCTCGCGCGGTTCCCGGGTCTATTTTCCGGTCTACGTGAACGGCGCCGGCCTGTCGGTGGGCGATCTGCACTTCAGCCAGGGCGACGGCGAGATCACCTTCTGCGGCGCGATCGAGATGGCGGGCTGGGTCCACATGAAGGTCCAGCTCATCAAGGGCGGCATGACCAAGTACGGCATCAAGAACCCCATCTTCAAGCCCAGCCCCATCGTGCCCAACTACAAGGATTACCTGATTTTCGAAGGCATATCCGTGGACGAGTCCGGCAAGCAGCATTACCTCGACGTGACGGTGGCCTACCGCCAGGCCTGCCTCAATGCCATCGAGTACCTCAAGAAGTTCGGCTACAGCGGTGCGCAAGCCTATTCCATCCTGGGCACCGCGCCCGTCCAGGGCCACATCAGCGGTGTGGTCGATGTGCCGAACGCATGCGCCACGCTGTGGCTGCCGACCGAGATCTTCGATTTCGACATCAACCCCAATGCGGCGGGGCCGGTCAAGATGCTCGACGGCAGCATCGACATGCCGGTCGCCCCCGACAAGTGATCGCCTGACAGCATCGGAGCCCCATATGCCCACTTACGAATACGACTGCCACCGGTGCGGGGGCTTCGATGCCCGGCGCAGCGTGGCCCTGCGCAACGAGGCTGCCGAGTGCCCGGGCTGCCAGGCACCGTCGCCCCGCGTGATGGTGTCCGCGCCGCACCTGGCCAGCGTGCCCGGCAGCGTGCGCCGGGCGCACGAGGTCAACGAGACCGCGCGCCATGCGCCGCGCCACAGCCGCGATCTGGCCGAGGGTCGCTACGGCGGATACAAGCATCCTTCGGGCTGCGGATGCTGCAGCGGCGGCAGCAAACGGACGGCCACCGTGACGGCTCCCGACGGTGCCAAGGCCTTTCCCGGCAAGCGCCCCTGGATGATCAGCCATTAGCCTCGTTGGGCCCATTCGGCCCGGGGGCGTGCCGGCTCCGGCTGCAAGGCGGGCGGGCCGCGTTTACACTGCGGTGATTGTTTTCAGCCCAGGCGAGGGCTCGTTGCCTCCGCCTTTCAGCCGACCGACCATGACCATCACCAAAGACACCGCCGTCACCATCCGCTATCAGCTCACCGACGAGCAAGGCCGCACCCTCGAGTCCAGCCAGACGCCCATCGCCTATCTGCATGGCGGATACGACAACATCTTCCCGAAAGTCGAAGCCGCTCTCGAAGGCCAGGACGCCGGCTTCAAGACCACGGTGAACCTGTCGGTCGACGAAGCCTTCGGTCCGCGCGACGAATCGCTGGTTCGCACCATCCCCAAGAGCGAGTTCCCCCCCGGCGTGAAGGTCGGTGGCCAACTGCGAGGCCACACCGACGACGGCCAGGAACACGTCTTCAACGTGCTCAAGATCAAGGGCCAGGAAGTGATGCTGGACGGCAACCATCCGCTGGCCGGCAAGGCCTTGAAGATGGCGCTCACGGTGGTCTCGGTGCGCCCGGCCAAGGCCGAGGAAATCGCCCACCGCCACGTGCACGGCGAACACGGCCATCACCATTGACACGTGCCCCGAAGAGCCCGTGTTGCCCTCGGGCATTGAACAGGAAACCGGCTGCCGTTAAAGTGGCTTCCAGGAACCTGTTGACAGGGGAGTGAACGAGGCCAGCCATGTCCCAGACCAGCGGCGATTACGCCGAATACCAGATCGAGATCCCACCGTCCTTCGTGGCGCTCTACAGCGACGCGCAACAACGCCTGCTGGTGCCCCTGGCCCAGTTGCGCTTGCGCTACGAGGTGTGCGAAGACCTGGCCCAGCATCTGGCCGGTCCGGCGCAGTCGATGCTCGATGCCGTACCCGACTCGTCGCCCTCCACCGGCATCGACATCCTTCGGCGCATTCTGAAGGGGCTGCTTTCGGGGGAATCCGGCATCGACAGCAAGGAAGCCTGCTGGGTGGTGCACCGCCTGGCCGAGGTGCTGGATTGGCCCACGCTGCACGAAGACGAGATCCGCAGCTGTTCCCAGGACGAGTGAGCTGCGGCGCGGACCCCGTCAAAGATGGCGGATGAGGCTGGCGCGCAGCGACTCCAGCCGGCCCGTGATCGCCTGCAGTTCCTCGAGCGAGCAGTCGGCCGCGCAGAACACGCCTTCGGGCACGGCCCGGGCCCGGGCCTGCAGCGCCTGGCCTTCCGGCGTGAGGCGGATGAGCACCTGACGTTCGTCCTGGGTGCTGCGGGTCCGGGTCACCAGGCCCGAGGCCTGCAGCCGCTTGAGCAGCGGCGTGAGCGTTGCCGAATCCAGGTAGAGCCGGTCGCCCAGCTCCGAAACCGTCAGACCGTCGCCTTCCCACAGCACCAGCATGACCAGATACTGGGGATACGTGAGATGGAGTCCGTCGAGCAACTGGCGGTAGAGCTTGTTCATGGCCAGATTGGCCGAATAGAGCGCAAAACACAGCTGTCCGTCTGTCTCTTATACACATCTGACGCTGCCGACGAATAGAGAGGGGTAGATCTCG
>ERZ1031720.5-NODE-5-length-31706-cov-7.664371_pt1 | contig 31706 bp, 26 predicted proteins | sample MGYA00518750_ERZ1031720 | MGnify/ENA primary metagenome ERZ1031720 (study PRJEB33718, sample SAMN03160008) | human skin metagenome | collected 2014-04-10 | study: EMG produced TPA metagenomics assembly of the PRJNA266117 data set (Human skin bacterial metagenome and... | reverse complement strand
GATTTCTGCCTGTCTCGTGGGCTCGGAGATGTGTATAAGAGACAGCCCTGGCCCCCGACGACCGCGAAGGCTTGCGCGATTACGGCCAGCGCCTGAAAGCCTGGCAGCTCAAGTCGCTGCGCGAAGGCAAGCAGGCCTCGAGCTGGTTCGAGCCCGATGTCGATTACGAGGCCCGTTGCGAAGCGTATCTCGACCGCCTGCTCGATCCGGGGGCGCACGGCGGCCTGCTGGGGCGCATCCACGCCTTCGTGCGCGAGCGGCTGGAAAAGCCCGGCCTGCTCAACAGCCTGAGCCAAACGGCCCTCAAGCTCTGCGTGCCGGGCGTGCCGGATCTCTACCAGGGCAACGAACGCTGGGATTTCAGTCTCATGGACCCGGACAACCGGCGCGCGGTGGATTTCGCATCACGGCTGCACGACGAGGTGGCGGCCTGGACCGGCGACGAGCTGCGCCGGCGGTGGCGAGAAGGCCAGGTCAAGCAGCGCTTGATCAAGGACGTCCTGCAGCTCAGGAAGGCCCACGCCGATCTGTTCGCGCACGGCAGTTATCTGCCGTTGCAGGCCAGCGGTGCGCAGGCGGCGCATGTGTTCGCATTTGCTCGCCAGCACGGCGATCAGGCGCTGCTGGTGGCCGTCCCGCTGCGGGCATCCCGCTTGCTGGCTCCCGGCTCTGCCGATTGGCCGGTGCTCGAATGGGGCGGTACACAACTCGTGCTGCCGGCCGGGTGGTCCAGGCAGGGTTGGCACCGGGTGACCGGTTCAGCCGAGGCTACCCTGGATCTCGAACCGGATTTCCCCGTTTCGATCTGGTTTCGCCAAGCTTGATGAGCCAGGCCTGACCGTTCAGCGCGGTGCGGCCGGGCTCTGCAGGCTTGCGGTCTGCGCCATGTAGATCTGGTGCAGGGTGATCTTGCGGACCTCGGTCTGGCTGGCATCGATATGGGCGCCGAGCAGACGGACGGCCTCGTCCGCGCGGCGGGCCCGGATGGCGCGCAGGATCAGCGCATGCTCGTCGTAGGTGGCATTGATGCGCGCGGCCCAGGTGAAATCGAGCCGGCGGATGATGCGGATGCGTTCGGTGACATCGCGATGCACGCGGGCCATTTCCGCATTGCCCGTGGCCGCGACCAGCGCGCAGTGGAACGCCTCGTCGAGGCTGCCGACCGCGACGGCGTCGTGGCTGCGCAGATCGGCGGGCTGCAGCCATACATCGGCCAGGGACTGGTACTCGGATTCGCCCAGCAGATGCGGCTCGCTGCAGAGGCGGCGCACGGCTTCGGTCTCGAGCACCTTGCGCAGGTCGTACAACTGCTCGAACTTCTGGAAGTCGATGGGCAGCACCCGCCACCCGGCGCGGAACAGCACCTCGACAAACCCCTCTTGCTGCAGGCGGTAGAGCGCCTGGCGCACCGGGGTGCGCGACACGCCCAGGCGATCGCAGATCGCCGTCTCGGTAAAACGATCGCCGGGAATCAGGCGAAAATCGGCGATGTCCTGCTTGAGCAGTCCATAGACATCCTCGGCACGCGACTGGCGCGTGTCGTGGGCAGTGCCCAGGGCGTCGACGCCGGGCGTCAGGGGAAGATCGAGGCTCACGATGGCCATCCTAGCGTGAAAAGCGACCTCTGCACGGCAGAAAGCGGGGCTTGGCGAGATGGCCCGTCCGTCATTTGAGCGGGCTGACGTGAGCCGCCACGACGCGCCAGCCCTCGGGCGTCCGCATCCAGGTCTGGCTTTGGCGGCCACGCACCGCGCCGCCGTTGCGTTCGAACTCGAGGTTGCTGGTGGCCATGTCGCGGCCGTAGGTCGTGATCACATGACGCACCACGTTGCGCTCGAGGCCCTGCGACGGGCGCGAAGCGCGGAAGGCCTGGATCTCGTTGTAGCCGTACAGGTTTTCCGTGGCGCCGTAGCGCAGGGTGTGCGGGCTGTTCCAGAACAGCGTGTCGAGTTCGGCCACGTCGTTGCCGGTCAGGGCTTTTTCATAACGGTCGCAGTGCGCCTGGACTTCGGCCAGAACGTCGGGGAGATTGATATCCATGAGTCGGTGAGGTTGTGATCGGGTGAACGGATCGGTTGAATGGAGGTCGAGGAAGCCGGCAGGCGTGAGCGGGAACCGCGCTCAGAGCGCTGCGGGGCGCACGGCTGCCACGCCGCTGGCCTCGAGCACATGGGCGGCCCGCAGGGTCAGGTCTTCGCGCCACGGTGCGCCGATGAGCTGGACACCCATCGGCAGGCCTCGAGCGCTCTCGGGCCAGAGCGGCGCGGCCACCACGGGGCAGCCGGCAAACGAGATGGGCTGGGTCAGCAGGCCCATGCTGGCCCGGCACGGCACCCGTGCACCGTCGAGTTCCAGCCACTCGGTGCCGATCGGGGTGGCGGGCACGGGGGTGGCCGGCGCGATCAGCACATCCCACTGAGCAAACAGCGCTTGCACCTGTGCACGGTAGATGCGCCGAAACCGCTGGGCCAGCAGCAGCCAGTGGGCCGGCTGCAGGGCGCCGGCGATGAAGCGGTCGACCGACAGCGGCTCGAACTCGGCCGCACGGCTGCGCAGATCGGGCAGGTGAAGACTGCCGCCTTCGGCTGCGGTGAGGATGAACGCCGCAGCACGGGCTTCCTCTGCGCTGGGCCATTGCACGACGTCGGTCGCGCCCAGCACACGGGCCGCGCTCTGGACCGCCTCTCGGGCGGCTGCCGTGGCATGGCGATCGAAGTAGCCGCCCAGGACGCCGACGCGCAGCCCGGCCATGCCCTGCGCCAGTTCACCGCTCACCGGCTGTACGGCCTGGGCATGACAGCCAGGGTCTTGCGTGTCCGGGGTCTGCAAGGCATCGTAGACACGCGCCAGCAGACCGGCCGAATCGGCGATCGGGCCCAGATGGTCGAGGTTGTGGACGAAGGGGTAGCTGCCGCGCCGCGACAGGCGGCCGAATGTGGGCTTGAGCCCCCACACGCCGCACAGCGAGGCCGGCACACGGATCGAGCCGTTGGTGTCCGAGCCCAGTGCGGCCGGCACCTGTCCAGCCGCCACGGCCGCACCCGAGCCGCCCGACGAACCGCCGGCGATGCGCGTCAGGTCATGCGGGTTGCGGGTCGGGCCGAAGTGACTGTTCTCGGTGGTGAAGCCGTAGGCGTACTCGTCCATGTTGAGGCCGCCCGTCAGCACGGCGCCCGATGCCCGCAACTGCTGGACCAGCACGGCATCCGCCCCGGCCGGCGCCTGGCCCTGGTTCACCTGGGCACCCGCCAGGGTGACTTCGCCTTCGATGTCGAACAGGTTCTTCACGGCATACGGCAGCCCGGCCAGGGGCGGCAGCGCTTCGCCTGCGCGCCGGCGCGTGTCGATCGCATCGGCCTCGAGCCGGGCGCGCTTGGTGGTGCGCAGGGTGAAGGCGTTCACCCGTCCGTCGGTGGCGTCGATGCGCGCCAGGCTGTCCTCGAGCCAGTCGCGGGCGCGCATCCGGCCGGTCTGCACGGCGTCCAGCCGGCTCAGCGTGTCGGTGGGGGCCGTGGTCATGACGGTGTTCCGGGTAAAGAAGGGGCTGCGGGCAGCGCAGGGAAGGGTGCAGGGCAGTAGACCTGTGCCGGTTCGTCGTGCGGTGCCAAGGCGTAGGCCTGCAGACGGCCTGCCATGGCCGCGGTGCGCTGCAGATGGGCGGAGACCCGTTCGGCCTGGCCCTCGGCCAGCGGCAGTTCGAGCAGCGCCGCGCTGGCATGCACGTAGGCCTGCATCGTGTGTTCGATGCCGCTCATCGCCGCACCTCGCGCTGGAAGATCTCCAGGCTCAGCTTCTTGGCGGCCACGAAGCTGGGCTGGGTGAGCGTCTCGATGGTGCGCGGACGCGCATCGGCGTAGTCGAGGATCTCGGCCACGCGGGTCGGGCGCTTGGTCAGCAGCAGGATCTGGTCGGCCAGGTACACGGCTTCTTCCAGGTCGTGCGAGACCAGCAGCATGGTGGTGCCGGTCTGCATGAACACTTCCTGCAGCTTTTCACGGATGAACAGCGTCATCTCGAAATCCAGCGCCGAGAACGGTTCGTCGAGGAACAGCACTTCGGGCTTGGGGGCCAGTGCACGCATGATCGATGCCGTCTGCTGCTGGCCGCCCGACAGCTCGTAGGGATAACGGTTGAGGTCGAACTTGACGTCGAACGAGGCGACCAGCTCTTCCATGCGCCGATCCACTTCGGCCTTGCTCTTGCCCTCCAGCAACAGGGGGTAGGCAATGTTGTCGATGGTCCGCATCCAGGGGAACAGCGCTTCGCGGTAGTTCTGGAACACGTAGCCGATCTTGGTGTCCTTCAGCGACTTGCCGTCGAACAGGATCTCGCCCCGGTCGATCGGCACCAGCCCGGCGATCATGTTGATCAGCGTGCTCTTGCCGCATCCGTTGGGTCCGAACACCGACACGATCTTGCCCTTCGGGATGTCGAGGTCGAAGTTGTCGTAGAGCGGCCAGCCGGCAAAGTACTTGGTCAGGCCGCGGATGGTGATGTGCGTGCCCGCCGGGCCGGGCTGGAAGCGCGGCTGGGGGACCTCGGCGTAGGCCGGTGCGTTGAGGACGGTTTGCATGAGGCTTATCTCCCGCTCCAATGCACGATGCGGCGCTCGAGCATGAGGAACACGATGTTGAGGGCGTAGCCCAGTGCGCCGGCCGACAGGATGGCGGCGTACATGGTCTTGACGTTGAGCACCTGCTGGGCGTCGATGATGGCGTGGCCCAGGCCGTTCTCCGAGCCGATGAACATCTCGGCCACGATCACGATCACCAGCGCCATCGAGACCGCCGAGCGCAGGCCCACGAAGCTGGGCTGCAGGCTTTCCCACAGCAGCACGTCCTTGAAAATGCGCCAGCGCGAAGCCCCCATCACCTTGGCCGCCATCACCCGCTGCTTGCGGGCGTTGATGACGCCGTAGGCACTGTTGAAGATGACGATCAGAAACGCACCGAAGGCGGCGATGGCCACTTTGTTGATGTCCGAGACACCGAAGATCAGCAGGAACAGCGGGATGAGTGCGGACGACGGCGTCGAGCGGAAGAAGTCGATGAGGAACTCGACACTGCGGTAGGCCTTTTCATTGCTGCCCAGCAACACGCCCAGCGGCACGCCGACGATCGCCGCGATGGCGAACGCCTGCAGCGTGCGCTGCACGGTGACCAGGAAGTCGATCATGAGCACGCCGCCGGCCAGCCCGGTCACCAGGGCGACCAGGGTATCGGCCGGGCTGGGCAGCAGGATCGCCTTGATCCAGCCGGCACGCACCACGACATCCCAGATGACGAAGAGCACGAGGGGGCCGACGGCCGGCAGCAGGCGCACATGCCAGGGCGTTCGGGCCGGGCCTGCATCGGCCGATGCGGGCGGTTGCCAGCCCGCAGCGGGCATCGAGGAGGTCAGCGTTGCCGACCCCGGCGTATCGTTGGCTTTGTCCATGATCAGGCCTTGGCGGTGTAGAGCAGCGAGCCGACGTCGACCTTGCGCGAGAAGATGCCTTTTTCGGTGAACAGGTCGTAGAACTTCTGGAAATACGCGACGTCGCTGGGCTTGAACTCGTCGTGCAGCATGTAGGCGGCCAGCGGCACTTCGTTGGTCAGTGCGCCTTCGATGGCGGTGTAGCCCTTCATGTACTGGCGGGCCTGCTCGGGCTGCTCGCGCACGAATTGCACGCCCCGGCGATAGGCCGCGATGAACTGGGCGGCCACCTGCGGGTTCTTCTGGATGAACTCCGAGGTCAGGCTGGCTGCACCGCCATGCCACGGCGCCATCGGATCGCCCAGGATGTAATGCGCCACCACACCGGCTTCGAGCACACGGGCCGTGCCGTTGAGCCGCCCCACGGTGCCGGTGGGTTCGAGGGTGTAGCAGGCGTCGATCTGGCCCGTGGCGATGGCCGCCACGTGCTGGCCGATGGGCAACTCCACCACGGTCGCGCCCTTGGCCCCTGCACGCTCGAGCATGGTCTTGGCCAGGGTCACGTTCTGGATGCCGGGGCCGCTGGCGACCTTCTTGCCGCTCAGCTCGGCCACGCTCTTGATGGGGCTGTCCTTGGCCACCAGAAACTCTTCCAGCACATCGCGTGCATTGCTGGGGTTGGTGCAGAAGATCTTGAACAGGCCGGGCTGGGCGATCTCGCCGATCGCCAGGTTGGCCGCACCGGTTCCGTTGGCACTGCCTTCGCTGCGGCCGGCGAGCATCGCTTCCATCACCTGCTGTGCGCCGGCGAACTTCAGGGGCTCGACATCGAGGTTGGCGTCGCGGAAAAAGCCGCGCTCCACGGCGGCGAAGAACGGCAGGCCGGCGGCGACCGGCCAGAATCCGACGCGGATCTTGGGGGTGCCCTGGGCGCGGACCAGCGCAGGTGCGGCCAGTGCGCCGATCGAGGCGGCTGCGCCCTTGAGCAGGGTGCGGCGGCTGGTGCGCAGAGGGGACGGTGTCGATTCACGGGTCATGGGACTCTCCTGATGAAACGGGGTGGGAACAAGGGGTTGGGTTTGAAAAAACGGGGAAACGATTCGAGGTGCAGCGTGCGGAGCGGATCAGGCGAGGCTGGCCAGATAGGCGCGCCAGCCGCCATGCCGGCTGATGTCGGGCGCCTGCGCCAGGGCGTGGCCTTCGCAGACAAAGCCGTGGACCCAGCGGCCATCGGCCAGCTCGATGCTGCCCAGACCCAGCGGCTGAGGAATCAGGGCCAGAAAACTGCCGACCGCCGCGAGCGGCATCTGCCAGACCTCGACGGCAATGGCGCTGCCCGATTCGCCGGGGGCCACGCGGCCGAGACCCGGCTTGGGCGGCGTGGTGCCGGGCAGGGCATGCAAGCGGTAGCGGGGGGCTGTCGCCGTCTGCGTCTCGAGCACGGCCCCGCGTTCGATCAGTTGGCCGTTGAGCGGCAGGCCGCTGAGGTGCGCACCGACCACCGCCAGTGCCAAGTGGGTGCCGGGTCGCGGCTGCAGAGCGGCGATGGGACGCGCGGGCGGCAGCGGCCGGCCCGTCGCACCCTGGGTCAGGCCGGTGGCATGGTGAAAGCGCTGGCCCAACTCGGCCAGTTGCCAGTCGCTGCCGCAGGGACCGATCAGCGTGATGCCGAAAGGCAGGCCGTCCGGGCGAATGGATGCGGGAACCGACAGGGCCGCGTAGTCCAGCAGGTTGACGAAGTTGGTGTAGCAGCCCAGTTCGCGGTTGCGGGCGACCGGATCGGCGCGCATGGCCTCGAGGGTGCAATGCGTCGGTGCCGTGGGCACGCAGAGCACGTCGATGCCCGGCCAGATCGCCTGCGCCTGCTGGGCGAGGGCTTGAAGCCGGTGCTGCGCGGCATACACATCGGCTGCGCTGTAGCGGGTGCCGGCCTGCAGAATCGAGCGAACGGGCTCGATGACCTGGTCGGCCTGGGCGTCGAAGAAATCGCGCACGGCTTCGTAGCGCTCGGCGACCAGTGCGCTGTCGTAGAGCAGGCTGGCCGCTTCGGTCAGCGGGGCAAAGTCCACCGCAACCGCCACGCCGCCCTGCGCACGCAGGCCCTGTACCGCTTGCTCGAAAGCGGCGGCGGCCAGCGCGTCGCCATAGAACTCCGGCTGGGCCGGCACGCCGAAGCGGAAAGCCGCGGGCAATGGCGTGGTGTGCAGGGCCAGCTCACGCGAATACGGATCGGCCGCGTCGTGGCCCAGCGTCGCTTCGAGCACCTCGACGGCCCGTGCCACCGTGGGGGCCAGGATGGAGACGCAATCCACACTGCGGGCAGCCGGCTGCACGCCGCGGGCCGAAATCAGGCCCTTGCTGGGCTTGAGTCCGACGATGTTGTTCAGTCCCGCCGGCACGCGGCCCGATCCGGCCGTGTCCGTGCCCAGCGCGAAATCGACTTCGCCGGCGGCCACGGCATAGGCCGAGCCCGAGCTCGAGCCGCCGCTCACATACCGGCTGTCGAAGCTGTTGGGTACGGCGCCATAGGGCGAGCGCGTGCCGTTGAGGCCGCAGGCGAACTGATCGAGATTGGTCTTGCCCAGCAGCGTGGCGCCGGCGTCGAGCAGGCGTGCGACCACTGCGGCATGGCGGTCGGGCACATAAGCGAACGCCGCACAGGCCACGGTGGTGGGCACGCCGGCGACGTCGATGTTGTCCTTGGCTGCAAACGTGAGCCCGGCCAGCCGGCCTTGTTCTGTCGTGCGCAAGCCCTCGGGCAAACGGGTGATCCAGGCGTGTGCCGGCTTGCCGGTTTCAGTTGCGGCGGTTTCGGAATGAGTGAAAACAGGGGTGTCCATCATGTCGACCATCTTTAATCCAATCTTGGATACAAGATAAGCAAGCGCTATGCCACTGTCGGAAAAATTCGCATGGCAGTCGATCGATATGGCTTCAGAACCTTATTTTCTTTGTTCTTTCTGCTATTGTTTTCTTTAAAACGCACCGTACGGCCAATTGCAGGGGCCCCGTGCCACGCACCACCTTGGCGATTCGGCGGTGCACCGCAGCGACAAGCTGGTGCATGACGCAGTGCACACGTCTCGCGGTAGAAAAAGTCAAGGAACTTTTCCTCTGAATGCGTCTTCTTAGCTGGTGCATTCGCAATTGATGCATTTTTACAACTGAACAAGAGGCGCAGTCATGCGGTTTTTTCGACTGAGTGTCTATATCGCGCTGCTGGGGCTGGCGGCGCTGCTGGATGAACGAGGAGGGGGAGGCTTGCTGTCGTCGGTGGTCTCTGCGGCGGGCCTGGTCGGGGCCGGCTACGAAATCCTGCGGGCCATGCTCAAGCTCGAGCGCCACTGATCCATCGGCCCCGGGCCCGTTGTCGCGCCCATCGACCACACATCCGCAGGCGCTGCGCTGACGGCGTAACCGGCGGCAACTGGCAACATGGCAGCAGCCGTGCTCGGGCCCCGAGCGCTTGCGGCATCCGGCCCCGCAGCCCGTACACCGTTCGAGCCTCGGCAGGATGACTTGCCGAAGGAGTACCTCATGGAGTGGCTGGCTTTCGATCAACCCTGGTGGCAACTCGTCTTGCGTGCCACCTTGATCTACTGGTTCCTGCTGCTGATCTTCCGTTTCATCCTGCGACGAGACGTCGGTTCGATGAGCATGGCCGATCTGCTGTTCCTGCTGCTGGTCTCCGAAGCCGCCAGCAACGGCGCGCAGGGCCAATACACATCGGTGGGCGACGGCTTCATCGCCATTTCCACGCTGGTCTTCTGGAACTACACACTCGACTGGCTGGGTTACCACTCGGCCACGGTCGCACGTTTGCTCGACCCGCCCGCTCTGGTCATCGTGCGGCATGGCCGCATGCTCGCCAAGACCATGAGGAAAGAGCTCATCACCCGCGACGAGCTGCTGGCCAAGCTGCGCGAAGAGGGCATCGACGACCTGTCGCGCGTCAAGCTGGCGCGGCTGGAGTCCGACGGCGAGATCAGCGTCGTGCAATACGATGCGCCCGGCCGCTGAACCATTCGGCCCTGTCCGGCGCTCTGCCTGCACGGTCCGTGTCGTTTTGCGCCGATGGCCGATGCGGATTTTCGGTTTGGCCTACACGGATGGCCGTTGCCTACCCACTACACTTCGCGTCATGCCACATTCCCGTCTTCATGCCCACCTAGCCGTCTGCGAGCATTGCGACCAGATCTGCGAGGTTCCCGTGCTGGGGCGTGGAGAGCAGGCTGCCTGCCCCCGATGCGGGCTGCCGCTGGAGCGCGACGAACGCCTCGGGCCGCGCGAGATGCTGGCCGTGTGCCTGACGGCGCTGGTCGCGTTCATCTTGGCCAATGTCTACCCCCTGGTCACCATGGAGGTTCAGGGCATGGTCCGCCAGGCCTCGCTGCTCGAGGCCATCGGCGTCACCTGGCAGCAGCCCGGCATGTGGGGCGTCGCCTTGATGGCCATGCTGACGGCCTTCGCCTTGCCGCTCGGCCAACTCCTGCTGTTGCTGGCCTTGCTGCTGATGCTGTTGCGGCCCAGCCTGCCGGGCGGCTTCGACCAGGCCACCCGGGTGCTGCGCTGGTTTCGGCCCTGGAGCATGATCCCCGTGTTCGTGCTGGGCGTGCTGGTGGCCATCGTCAAGATCGCCGATCTGGCCAGCATCGTCGTCGGCGTGGGCCTGTGGTCGATGGGCGCCTTGGTCGTGCTGCTGACGATTCTGTCGCGGCTGGATTCGCGCATGCTCTGGCGTTTTGCCGAAGAGTCCGGCGCCACCCGCTCCAATCCCGAACGTCTGCCGTCGCGTCAGCGCAGCCATCACCTGCTGGCCTGCGACGTCTGCGGTTACGTGCACGATGCCGGCGAGCTTCGCCATGCCCGTTCGCAGGATTGGCTGGCCCAGGAGTTCGACCGCTGCCTGCGCTGCGACAGCCCGCTGCATGTACGCAAGCCCGACAGCCTGTCGCGCACCTGGGCCTTCCTCATCACCGGCATGCTGCTCTACATCCCGGCCAATCTGCTGCCCATCATGCAGACGCGTTCGCTGTTCGACGCCAGCGCCCACACCATCATGGGCGGCGTGGTCGAGCTGTGGGAGGGCGGTGCCTGGGACATCGCGCTGGTCGTCTTCATCGCCAGCGTGGCCGTGCCCTTCGTCAAGTTCGTGGTGCTTTTCATGCTGCTCGCGGCCGCCCGGCGGGCCCAGCGCACCAGCCTGATCCGCGACGCAATGGGTCGTCCCGCGCAACTGTCGCTGCCCACGAGTCCCGCGCCTGCGGCCGGTGCAACGGGCTCGCGCAGACGTCCGCGCGGTCGCCTGGGCCGGGCCTGGGATTTCGCACGCGGCAAGGTCACGGCCACCGATGCGCTGCATGATCACCAGGCACGCGCCAAGCTCTACCGGTTCATCGAGTTCATCGGCCAGTGGTCCATGCTCGACGTATTCGTGGTGCTGCTGCTGGGTGCGCTGGTCAACTTCCAGGGCCTGATGCAGGTGACTGCGGGCTTTGGCGCCATCGCCTTCGGGCTGACGGTGGTTTTCACCATGCTGGCGGCGATGAGTTTCGACCCCCGCCTGATCTGGGACGGCCAGCCCGCGCTGGTGTCCGCTTCGAACAACGACAAGGCCACCGAGCCAGGAGAAGTCCATGCCCGACAAGGCTGAGCCCCGAAACACCGACGCAGCGCCGAAACCGGTCCCGTCATCCGAACTGCCCCAGGCTGCCGTGCGGCCTCGGCGCCGCCGCGTGTCCGTGATCTGGCTGCTGCCCATCGTGGCCGTGCTGGTCGGCTTGTCTCTGGTCGTTCATCACTGGATGAACACCGGGCCCCTGATCACCATCCGCTTCAACAGTGCCGAGGGCCTGGCCGTCGGCAAGACGCAGGTGCAGTACAAGGAGGTGGTGATCGGCACGGTCGAGAACATCGACCTCGGTCCGCGCGGCGAGTATGTGCTGGTCAAGGCCCGCATCAACAAGAGCGCCGCCTATCTGGCCAACGAGGAAAGCCGCTTCTGGGTGGTGCGTCCGCGCCTGGGCCTGGGGGGCGTGTCGGGCCTGGGCACCTTGCTCTCCGGCGCGTACATCGGCGTCGATGCCGGCCGGACGCAAGAACAGTTGCGCACCGAGTTCGTGGGGCTCGAGGTTCCGCCGGCCGTCACCAACGACAGGCAGGGCAAACGGTTCGTGATCTATGCCAACACGCTGGGCTCGCTCGACATCGGTTCGCCGGTCTACTTCCGCAAGGTGCAGGTCGGCCGCCTGGCGTCGTACCGCCTCGAGGAACAGGGTCAGCGCGTGGCGCTCGAAGTGTTCGTCGATGCCCCCAACGACACGCTGGTCACCCAGAGCACGCGGTTCTGGAATGCCAGCGGCATCGACCTGTCGGTGAACGCCGAAGGCCTGCAGCTCAATACCCAGTCGCTGGCGACCCTGCTTGCCGGCGGCATCGCCTTCGACCATGTACCGGGCGTGGGCTCGGACGCACCGGCCGAGGCCGACAGCACCTTCCGCCTCTACGACGAACAAGGCTCGGCCTTCGACGAGATCGGCGGTCCCGCCTTCCCGGTGCGCATCGAGTTCGAGCAGTCGGTACGCGGCCTGGCCGTCGATGCGCCGATCGAGTTCCAGGGCATCGCGCTGGGCAGCGTCAAGCACATCGGCCTGCGCTACGACCCGCGCAAGCGCCGCTTCATCAGCGTGGTCGACGGCGAGATCCAGCCCAACCGGCTCGACCTCGACCGCTACCGCGCCCGCGTCACCGCGCAGTCCGAACGTGCGGATGCCGGCGTCGCTTCGGGGCAGGGCGCGCAGCAGGGCAGCCAGGCCGCAACGGGCACGGGCGCTGCAAGCGGTGCCGCTGCCGTGCCGGTCGACAACGGCTTGCCGCCCGATCTGCAGCGGCCTTCCTTCCTGCGCCGCCTGGTCGAGGACGGCCTGCGTGCACAGCTCAAGACCGCCAACCTGCTGACCGGCCAGATGTACGTGTCGCTGAGTTTTGTGCCCAAGGCGCCGCGTGCCACGGTCGATGTGAACGTGCTGCCGTTGCGCCTGCCGTCGGCGCCGGGCGATTTCGACCAGATCCAGGGCCGCCTGTCCAACATCATCACCAGCCTGGAGCAGGTTCCGTTCGGCGACATCGGCAAGGAATTGCGCGACACGCTGCGCAGCGTCAACAGCCTGACGGCCGACATCAACAGCCAGCTCACCCCCGAGGCCCGCAAGACCCTGCAGGAAGCCCAGCGCACCCTGCAGAGCGCCGAAGCCACGCTGCAGGGCCTGGGCAATGCCGCAGGCGAACAGGCCCCTCTGGTGCAGAACGCCAACCAGACGCTGCAGGAGCTCAACCGGGCCGCGCGCTCGCTGCGGGTGCTCTCGGATTACCTGCAGACACATCCCGAATCGCTGCTGCGCGGACGCGGCGAGGGCATCGAGGACCGGGGTGCCTCGGGCCTGCCCACGCCCCAGACCGGATCCGGGCGGGCCCCCGCCGCCGGCCGCTGAATCCACCGTACCGACACGAAGGACAAGTCATGTACCGTCAAATCACGCTGCGCCGCCCGCTGGCCCGCCATGCCCTGATGGCCGCCGGCCTGGGTGCATTGCTGGGCTTGGCCGCCTGCAGCTCGCCGACGCCCGCGCGCTACTACACCCTTCAGCGGCCGGCCGGCAGCGCGCCCGTCGATGCCGCCGTGCGGACGACCGGGGCAGTGCCCGCTCAGGCCTCGGCCGCTCCCGCACCCGCGGCCGTTTCGGGCAACGCGCGTTTTGCGCTGCAAGTGCTGCCGGTGCGCGTGCCGCCGGCGATCGACCTGCCCCAAGTGCTGGTGCGCAGCAGCGAGGGCGAAGTCGTGCCGCTCGAGAACGCCCGCTGGCTGGGCCCGCTGGCCGACGAGATCCGGGCCGCCGTGGTGACCCAACTGGGCCGCACGCTCGGTGTGCCCGAGGTATCGGCCGTGTCGGTGCCCGCCGGGCTGCCCGTCTACCGGGTGCAGCTCGACGTGACCCGCTTCGACACGGTGCGCGGCCAGTATGCGATGCAGGATGTGGCCTGGAGCGTGCGCGAAATGGTGCCTGCCGGCCAGGCCACGAACGGCTCGCCCGCCGTCGTGCTGTGCCAGAGCCGCCAGGTGGAATCGGTGAGCGACGAGTCGACCCCCGCGCTGATCCAGGCGCACCAGCAATCCCTGGCGCGGCTGAGCGCCCAGATCGCCGCCACGCTGGCGCGGCCGCCCGCCGAATGGCGCTGCCCGGCCTGACCACGCGGCGCCGCCGAATCAGCGCATCCGCGCTTCCTGCAGGTCGTAACGCGAAACCCACTCGCGGCAGACGTGATCGGGAATCTTGTTTTCGCGGGCGAGGCGGAAGATCTCGATGCGCGCTTCGGTGATGGCACCCAGGCGCATCTCGCGTTCGATGGCTTCCAGTTCACGCATCACCGCCGCGTCCAGCGGCTGCCCGCTGCCGTCGTAGGCATTGCGTTTGAGGCTTTCCATCACCTGATTGGCCACGCTGGCGTAGATCTGCGGATCTTTGTCGGGATGCAGGGCCACGAGCTGGTGCAGCGTCCGCTCCACGCCCCTCAGGGCGGCCTCGCGGGCCACGTTGCTGGCCATGTCCTCGTAGCGATGGTGCTCGGACTCGACCGGGATATCCAGGTTGTGCAGCAGCCGCGGCAAGAAGAAGCTGGCGGCCACCAGAGAGATGATGATCACCGACGCAGCCAGGAAGATGGCCAGGTCGCGCGCGGGCAACGGCGTGCCGTCGTTGAGGGTCAGCGGCAGCGTCATCACGCCGGCCAGGGTGATGGCACCCCGTACGCCGGCCAGCGAGATCGCCGCGATCAGGCGCGGATTGGGCCGCGGCGACACATTGCCCCGGCGCTGGGCGACCACACGGCCGATGGCCAGCGACACCCAGACCCATGCAAAACGCAGCACCGCCAGCGCCAGGCTGATCGCCAGGGCGTAGATCACCAGCCACCACGGATTGGCGTGCCCGGTTTCCGTCACCACCCGCACCGCGCCGTCGAGGATCGCCGGCAACTGCTCGCCCAGCAACACGAACATCACGCCGTTGAGCGTGAACTGCACCATGTTCCAGACCGCGCCGCGCTGCACCCGGGTGGTGGCGCCGGCCGTGCCGCTGAGTTCGGCATAACTCATGGTCACGCCGGCGGCCACGGCGGCCAGAATGCCCGACGCACCGATGTGCTCGGCCAGCTCGTACGCGCCGAAGGGAATCAGCAGGCTGACCAGAATCTGCGAACCCGCTTCCTCGCCGTAACGTCGGCTCACGCGGTTCTTGATCCACGTCACGGCCAGCGTGAACATGGCGCCCGTGGCCAGCCCTGCGCAGGCGACCCATACAAAGGACAGCGCGGCCTGGGTCAGCGAGAAGGAACCTGTCACGGCGGCGGCCACGGCAAAACGGAAAGCGACCAGACCGCTGGCATCGTTGAGCAGCGATTCGCCTTCGAGCACATGCATCACGCGCTTGGGAATCGTCACCCGCGAGGTGATCGCCGAGACCGCCACCGGATCGGTCGGCGAAATAATGGCCGCCAAGGCAAACGCGATGGCCAGCGGCATGGCCGGAATCAGCCAGTGGATGAAAAACCCCACCCCGACCACCGTGCAGATCACCAGCCCCAGCGCCAGCTCGACGATGGCGTACTTGTCGCGCAGCACGCCTTCCTTGGGAATGCGCCAGCCGTCGAGGAACAGCAGCGGCGGCAGGAAGAGCAGAAAAAAGATCTCCGGGTCGAGCGCGACGCCGCGATTGAAACCGCCCGCGATCAGGGCGCCGAGCGCGATCTGGACCAGGGGCAGGGGGATGGGCACGGGCAGCATGCGGACCAGGACGCCGCTGACCACCACGGCCATCATCATCGCCAGGGCGATGGAAATCGATTCCATAGGGGGAGAGAAATGAAGATAACGAAACAGGAACGGCCGCCTTGCGGCCATTCGGCAAACCCAAGTGCGGGGACACTTTACACCCCCTGCACCGGGGCTGCGGTCTGGGCCGTCAATACACGTATCGTCACGATCGGTTTTGACCGCGCCAGGTGCCTGGCCTGACGGTATCGTGGCCGTTCCGGCGAGATCTTCGCGGGGCGTTTGCCGCCCCCTCCCGGCTTACTGGCCCAGCGCTTTTTCCAGCTGCGCGAGGTTGCTGCGCATCATGCCGATATAGGTTCCGGCAGGCTCGCCCACGGGCGCGAGCGCGTCCGAATACAGCTGTCCGCCCAACGCCACGCCGGTTTCTGCAGACAGCCGCTGCATGAGCCGCGGGTCGCCGATGGTTTCGAGGAAGATGGCCGGGATACGGTCGTGCCGGATCTGCTCGACCAGCCGGGCGATGCCTGCGGCCGAGGGTTCGCTTTCGTTGGAAAGCCCCCGTGCACCGATGAAGTCGATGCCGTAGGCCGCGCTGAAATAACCGAAGGCATCGTGGGTGGTCACCAGGCGCCGGCGGGCCTGGGGAATACGCGCCACGGCTGCCCGGATGTCGGTGTCGAGCTGGCGCAACTGGGCGCTGTAGCGCGCGGCCGCAGCCTGGTACAGAGACGCTCCCGAAGGATCGGCCTGGACCAGTCCCTTCGAGATGTTGTCGACATAACGCAGCACATGGCCCACATCCTGCCAGGCGTGCGGATCGCGCGTGCCGTGATCGTGGCTGTGGCCATGATCGTGGTCGTGGCCGCCATGGCTGTGCGGCTCGCCGTGCGCATCGTGATCGCCGTCGGCTTCCTCGAACTGGCGGGCCCGGATGCCGTCGCTGGCCGTGATCAGCCGGCCCTTGAAGCCCGATGCCTTCTGCAGCCGGGGCAGCCAGCCTTCGAAATCCAGTCCGTTGACCACCAGCACCCGAGCGTCCTTCAGAGCGCGGGCGTCCTGTGCACCGGGGTTGAAGCTGTGGGCGTCGCTGCCCGGGCCGACCAGGGCGGTCACCGCCACGCGCTCGCCGCCCACCTGGCGCACCAGATCGGCCAGGATGGAGAAGCTGGCGACCACCGGCAGGGCTGCAGAGGCTGCGGTCTGGGCCTGCGCCATGCGCGTGCCGGCCAGCGTGCTGGCCACGGCGGCGATCGCCAGGGTGCCGAAGCCGCGGCGGTTCATGGGGGCGGCGGATGAGGAGGGTAGTGACGATAAGGTGGTCATGGTGTGTGAGGTGAGGTTTGTGTCACGTCGAAGGAAGACGTCATGGCGTGCCGCCAGCCGGAAAGGCCGGCGCACGAGAGTGAGGTATGGACGGGGATGCCGCCGCGGACCTGGGCCGGCGGCGGCCCCGGCCGCGTGCCAGCAGGCTGCCATGGCACCCCACCAGCAACGACACGCCGTACAGCAAGCCTGCGACCAGCACGATGGCGGGCGAGGCCGGCACGGCACGATGGAACGACAGCAGCAGGCCCAATCCGCTGGAGACGATGGCCACGGCCACGGCCCAGCCCATCTGGGCCGCGATGCTGCGCACCCACAGGCGGGCGGTCGCCGCCGGCAGGATCAGGAAAGCGACGGCCATCAGCGTTCCCAAGGCATGGAAGCCGCCCACCAGGCTCAGCACCAACAGCAGCAGGAAGAGCCCGTGCGCCAAGCCGCCGTGCCAGCCCTGCGACTGCAAGAACTGCGGGTCGACGCAACCCGCCAACAACGGCCGGTAGATCAGTGCCAGCCCGACCAGGCTGACCGTGGCGATGCCGGCAACCAGCAGCAGGGTCGGATCGTCCAGCGCCAGCGCCGAGCCGAAGAGCACGCCCAGCAGGTCTGCATTCGAGCCGCGCAGCGACATCAGCAGCACGCCCAGAGCCAGCGAGACCAGGTAGAAACTGGCAAAACTGGCATCCTCCGGGATATCGGTGTAACGCGAGACCAGTCCGGCAAGCAAGGCGACCGCCAGGCCTGCGCCCAGCCCGCCGAACGTCATGGCAGGCAGCGACAGGCCGAACAGCAGGTAGCCGAGCGCGACGCCGGGCAGCAGGGCATGGGCCATGGCGTCGCCCACCAGGCTCATGCGCCGCCATTGCAGGATCACGCCCAGCGGACCCGCGCTCAGCGCCAGGGCCAGACTGCCGGCGAGCGCGCGCCGCATGAAACCGAAATCGGCGAATGGCGCCACGGCCAGGGCGAGCAGCCCGTCCCAGGGGGTGTTCATCATGCAGACCTCCGGCGAGCGCTGTCGATCGACCGCACCAGGTCGCTGCCATGCGGAGCCGCCACGGTGGCCTGCAGCAGTTCGCGTGTCGCACCCCAGCGGATCCGGCCGTGTGCGGCGTGTTCCAGCGACAGCGTCTGCGGAAAACAGCGCAGGACCTGCTGCAGGTCGTGCAGCACGGCGACCACCGTCTTGCCGGCGGCATGCCACTGGCTGACCAGGCAGAGGATGTCCTCGCTGGTCTGCGCATCGACCGCTGCCAGCGGCTCGTCGAGCAGCACCACAGGGGCGTCCTGCAGCAGCAGCCGTGCAAAACGCATGCGCTGGAACTGCCCGCCCGAGAGCTCGCCGATCCAGCAGGCCGCCTTGCCGCCGAGCCCGACGGCATCGAGCGCTTCATGGGCCTCGCGAGCCGGCGCACCCGACAGCGAGCGCCACCAGCCGGTGCGTTGCCAGGCACCCAGGGCCACGAAATCGAACACCGTCATCGGAAACGCGCGTTCGGCTTCGGCCAGTTGCGGCAGATAAGCCGTGCGGCGGACCGGATACAGGCGGGTGAGGGTGCCTGCGCTGGGCTGGACCTGGCCGGCCAACGCGTGCAGCAGCGTTGTCTTGCCGCAGCCGTTGGGGCCGATGATGGCGGTGAGCGAGCCGGCCTCGAACGCACCCGTGATGCCGGCGATCACCTCGTCGCCGCCGCGGTAGCGCAGGCTCAGGTCCTGCAGGACCAGGGCTTGTGGCGGGCTCATGGCGTTGCGGTGGCCCACACGACCACCCCCCACAAGGCCAGGCACAGCGCCGCCGCCACGCCCAGCCGCGACAGGGTGGACCAGCGCAGCAGGCTGGCCGGGACGAGCGGCGCGTCTTGGCGCCGGGGGGTGCGCAGGGGTGCTCCGGCCATGCTCAGAACGTCACCCGTACGCCGGCTGCCACGCTGCGTCCGGCCAGCGGTGCGGCATCCTTGATGAAGGAGGTGTGCACCAAGGCCAGTTGGTTGGTCAGATTGGTGCCGCGCAGGTAGAGCTCGTAGCCGTAGCCCGCCTGGGTCACGCGGTAGCTGACGCCGGCATTGAGGAGTTGTAGCCCGAGGTCGGCGTCTCGTAGTCGGCCAGCCGGTTCTGGCGGAACACGCGGTAGAACTCCGCTTCGCCGCGCCAGCGGCCCCACTGCGCATCGACCCGGGTGCCCAGCCGGGCGGCGGGCATGCGGGGCAGGTCGCTGCCGCCGCGCAGGCCGCCACGGACCAGGTCGCCGAACACGCCCAGTCCCCAGTTGCGAGTCAGTTGCTGGCGGATCTGGCCTTCCAGTCCCTTGAACGCCGCGTCGTGCTGCGCGTACTGGATGAGCTGCGCGCCTTCATGCACGTCGAGCGTGCGGGCGTAGATGTAGCCATCGACCCGGTTGTAGAACGCGCCCACCGAGAAGGTCGTGTCGCCCGCGGTCTTGCGCAGTGTCAGGTCGACGTTGCGCGCGGTTTCTCGGTTCAGGCCGGCATCGCCGATCTCGTAGGTGTTCGAGGCCATGTGCGGGCCGTTGGCGTAGAGCTCTTCGGCCGTCGGCAGGCGCTGCGTGCGAGACAGGGCCAGGCCCAGGCTGTAGGCCGGCGCCAGGCGCCAGGTCGCGCCGGCCGAGACCGAGGTGCCGCCGTGGCGGGTATCGGGCTGGTCGCCTTCGATCGACACACGCTGCCAGTCGCGCCGTACACCGGCTTCGAAACGCCAGTCGGCCACGCGGTACTCCTCGATCACGAACAGACCGGCGCGGCGGGTGCGGCTGGGCAGCACGTAGGCTTCCTCGCCCACGGCGCTGAAGTCGCGATGGCTGCCTTGCAGGCCGACCACGCCGCGCAGGCCCGCCAGCGGACGGTGCTCGAGTTCGAGCCGTGCGTCGTAGGCCTTGTTCGTGAACGTGGTGGCGACTTCGCCGTCCTCGATCTCGCGGTGTTCGTAATCGGTGTGGCCGGCGCGCAGGCGCAGGCGGCTGAAGCCGGGCAACGGATCGCGGTACTCGCCCCGCAGATCCCAGCGCTCGCTGCGCAGCCGCACCACGGGCACCGCCTCGTCGGCATGGTCGTGCTCTTCGTGGTCGTGGCCTTCTTGGTCGCCGTGATCGTGCCCATGATCGTCGTCGCAGTGGAAATGCGGCGTGCCCGACGCATGCACGTGGCATTCCTCGAGTGCATGGCTGTGGCCCGGCAGGCCATAGGTGCTGCGGATGCGGGTGTAGGCCACGCCCAGGTAGCCGCGATCGCCGATCCACGACAGTCCGAGCGAACCCGTGGCCGAACGGGCCTCGCTGCCCTCGACCCGGCTGCCGCCCGACCAGCCGCTGCCCACCCGGTAGGCATCGGCATTGCGGGCCAGGCCTTCCGCATGGATGGCCACCTGGCCGGCGCCGCCCGTCAGCGAGAAACCGCCCTGGCTTTCGCGGGCACCGCTGGCCGCGCGCAAATCGATCTGTCCTTCGTAGCCGCGCTCGGGAATGGCGGTCGGGATCTTGTTGTCGATCACATTCACCACACCACCCAGGGCATCGCCGCCATACGCCAGGGCGGAAGGGCCCCGCAGCACTTCGATGCGCTGGGCCAGGGCGGGTTCGACCGTCACCGCGTGGTCATGGCTGACGGTCGAGGCATCCATCACCTCCGAGCCGTCCGAAAGGATGCGCACGCGCGGGCCTTCCAGGCCGCGGATCACCGGACGGCTCGCGCCTGCGCCGAAGTGCGTGGCATGGATGCCCGGCTGTCCGTCCAGCGTCGCACCCAGGCTGGCGGCCTGGCGTGTGAGCAGGGCCTCGCCGTCGAGCACCGTGACCGGCGTGGCCATGTCGTCGGCCGACGTGCCCAGCGCGCTGGCCGAGACCGTCACGGCCTGCAGCGTCGGCGATGTGGCGGGCGTCGCAGTCGCGGCCGGGGGCGTCGAGGACGACACCGCGGCAGCCGCACTCGACGGCGAATTCGCATCGGCCGTCTGGGCCTGGACATGCAGGAGCGGCCACAGCGCGGCCAGGGCCACGACCAGCTTACGGGGGGTGTATGGAGACATGGAGAGAGGAGACAAGCAGTTGGAAAGCAGCGACGGCCGACGCGCGAAGCGAACGGCCGAACGCCATCGGCGCTCGTGCTTTTCCCTCGGTGTTGGCTGTCTTTTGCTAATGATAACGCAATATCTTCACAATTGATAATGAAAAATCACCTTGACTACGGGTTCATGTCATTTCAGAAAGTGATGAAACCGGGGTTCGAGCGCATGGCCGTCAATAACCAATAAGAAGGAATGGCAGATATAAGGGTTATCGATATCAGGGTTGTCGCTAATTGGTTTAATGCGCCACCGGTGGTCCGCCTCGCGTGCCGCCGCGTCGAATGACTATGATTTTTGAAGGGTTACATATGGTTGACAAACAAGGCCGTCCGGTTGGCGGATTGGGACGCTGGGCCTTCGCGGTCTATGCGTTGCTGATTGCGCTGGCAGGTGTGGCACTCGTGTTCCTGGGCGGCAAACTGATTGCCGTCGGCGGTACCGCCTTTTACGCAATCCTGGGCGTGGCCCTGGTGGTCGGCGGTGTGTTGATGGCGATGGGCCGCCGCACCGGCTTCTACATCTACCTGGTCTCGTTGGCCGTTACGCTGGCCTGGGCGCTGTGGGAAGTCGGCTTCGACGGCTGGGCGCTGATTCCCCGTCTGGCCTGGATCGTGGTGCTGAGCCTGGTGCTGGTCGCCTTCTGGCCGGTCGCCTCGCGTCTGCTGGCGCCCCTGAACAAGACGACCTATGTGGGCCTGACCGGTGTGCTTTCGCTGACCGGCCTGCTGTCCATCGTGGTGCCGCTGTTTGTCAATCCCCATGTCGAGCTGGCCGACGCCAGCCTGGCATCGTCGCGTCCGTCCGAAGCGTACAGCCGCCTGACCGTGCCGTCGCCGGACAACAATGTCGCCGGCAACCACGACGCCAGCAACTGGACGTCGTATGGCGGTTCCAACCTGTCGAACAAGTTCTCGCCGTCGGCCCAGATCACGCCGGCCAACGTGAGCCAACTGCAGGAAGCCTGGCATTTCCACACCGGCGACAACAAGCCGGCCGATGCCAAGTTCGCCTACGCGTTCCAGAACACCCCCATCAAGGTGAAGGACACGCTGTACGTCTGCACGCCCAGCCAGATCGTGATCGCGCTGAACGCCGAGACCGGTACCGAAAAATGGCGCTTCGATCCCAAGACCGACCGCAAGGCCATGGCCAACATCGCCGCCAGCACCTGCCGCGGCGTGGCCTACTACGAGGCACCGCAGCCCGTGGCCCAATGCCAGTCGCGCATCATCTGGCCCATGGTCGATGGTCGCGTCGGTGCACTCGATGCCGAAACCGGTGAGCTGTGCACGAGCTTCGGCAACCAAGGCTACGTGAACCTCAACGACGGCACCGGCAACACGCTGCCCGGTTTCGTGGCTCCCACGTCGCCCCCGCTGGTCATGCGCGGCGTCGCCATCATCGGCACCGGCCAGGTGCGCGACGGCACCGAACGCGATGCGCCTTCCGGCGTGGTCCGCGGTTACGACGCCGTCACCGGCGAACAGCGCTGGGCATGGGATCTGGGCAATCCGGGCGTGACCACGCCGCCGGAACCCGGCAAGACCTACACCCGCAGCACCCCCAACGTCTGGTCCATCATCTCGGGCGACGACGAACTCGGCCTGGTCTATCTGCCCCTGGGCAACCCCGCCAGCGATTTCTACGGCGAAGACCGCACCAAGCTCGAGGACGAGTACACCGCCACCCTGGTCGCCGTGGACGCCGCGAACGGCCAGGAGCGCTGGCACTTCCGCACCGTCAACCACGACCTGTGGGACTTCGACCTGAGCGCACAGCCCAACCTGGTGGACTTCACCACTGCCCAGGGCAAGCGCCCCGCCGTGGTTCAGGCCACCAAGAGCGGCCAGATCTACGTGCTCGACCGCGCCACCGGCGAACCCCTGAGCCAGGTCGTCCAGACCCCGGTTCCGCAAGGCGTCGACACCGAAGACTGGACCGCTGCCACGCAGCCCCTGTCGGTCGACATGCCCAACACCGTGGGCAAGCCGGGCAAGAGCATCGAAGTGCTGGACGAGACCGATGCCTGGGGCATCACCCCGTTCGACCAACTGCTCTGCCGCATCCAGTTCAAGCAGCTGCGATACGAAGGCCCCTACACACCGCCCATGCTGACCGGCACGCTGTCGTTCGCCGGCAACCATGGCGGCATCAACTGGGGTGGCGTGTCCGTCGATCCGCAGCGCGGCATCATGGTCATGAACAGCAACCGCCTGCCTTACACCGAGCAGCTCTTCACGCGTGAACAGATGGACGCCTGGGGCGTGCAGTCGATCTTCCGCGGCCCGAGCAAGGTCAAGGGCTACATGCCCCAGGCCGGCTCCAAGTACGGCGCGCGCAAGGAACCCTGGATGTCCGTGCTCAACACGCCTTGCATCGCACCGCCGTGGGGTTACATGACCGGCGTCGACCTGCGCACCAAGGAAGTGATCTGGACCCGTCCGCTGGGCACCGGCTACGACACCGGCCCGCTGGGCATCCCCTCGCGCGTCAAGCTCGAGATGGGCACGCCCAACAACAGCGGCTCGCTGACCACCGCCGGCGGCGTGAGTTTCGTCGGCGCGGCGCTGGATCAGTTCATGCGCGGCTACAACACCGAAACCGGTGAACTGATCTGGGAAGTCCGCCTGCCCGCAGGCGCCCAGGCCAACCCCATGAGCTATGAAATCAACGGCCGCCAGTACATCGTGGCAGCCGTCGGTGGTCACCAGCGCATGGACACCAAGCTGGGCGACAGCGTCATCGCCTGGGCCCTGCCCAAGTAAGCACGTGCCGGAACGAGCCCGGCACCCGCCTGGTTCCCTCTAAAAAAAACGCCCCGGAAGGGGCGTTTCTGTTGGCGTGCGGAGGCGTGCGGGCAGGCCCGCGGGCCTGCTCGGATTCACTGCCGCGTGTTCTGGCGCTCGGTCATGAGGCCCTGCGCGATGGCACGTGGCACCTCCGCGTAGCGCTTGAACTCCATCGTGTAGGTGGCGCGGCCCTGCGACATCGAGCGCAGCGTGGTGGAGTAACCGAACATCTCGGACAACGGCACTTCGGCCTTGATGACCTTGCCGCCGCCGAGCATGTCGTCCATGCCTTGCACCATGCCGCGATGCGACGACAGGTCGCCCATCACGGTGCCGGCGTAGTCCTCGGGCGTTTCCACTTCGACCGCCATCATGGGTTCCAGGATGACGGGGTCGGCTTTCCTGGCCGCTTCCTTGAAACCGAAGATGGCGGCCATCTTGAACGCCTGCTCGGACGAATCCACGTCGTGGTAGGACCCGAAAGTCAGCGTCACCTTGACATCGACCACCGGGTAACCGGCCAGCACGCCATTGTTGAGCGCCTCGACCACACCCTTCTCCACGGCGGGGATGTATTCGCGTGGCACCACGCCGCCCTTGGTGGCATCGGCGAACGCAAAGCCCTTGCCGGCTTCCTGCGGCTCCAGTGTGAACACGACGTGGCCGTACTGGCCCTTGCCGCCGGACTGGCGCACGAACTTGCCCTCGACGTCGGTGACGGTCTTGCGCACGGTTTCGCGATAGGCCACCTGCGGCTTGCCGACGTTGGCCTCGACACCGAACTCGCGTTTCATGCGATCGACGATGATCTCGAGGTGCAGCTCGCCCATGCCGCCGATGATGGTCTGCCCGGATTCCTCGTCCGTGTTGACGCGGAACGAGGGGTCTTCGGAGGCCAGGCGCGACAGGGCGATGCCCATCTTTTCCTGATCGGCCTTGGTCTTGGGTTCGATGGCCTGGCGGATCACCGGCTCGGGGAAAGCCATGCGCTCCAGGGTGATGATGGCAGACGGGTCGCACAGCGTCTCGCCCGTGGTCACTTCCTTGAGGCCCACGCAGGCGGCGATGTCGCCCGCGTGCAGCTCGTCGATCTCCTGGCGTTCGTTGGCGTGCATCTGCACGATCCGGCCGATGCGTTCCTTTTTGCCCCGGACGGGGTTGTAGACGCTGTCGCCCTTGGACAGCACGCCCGAATAGACACGGACAAAAGTCAGTTGCCCGACATAGGGGTCCGTCATCAGCTTGAACGCCAGCGCGGAGAACTTCTCGTTGTCGTCGGACTTGCGGGTGACCGGATTGCCGTCCTCGTCCTCGCCTTCGACCGGAGGCACGTCCACCGGCGACGGCATCAATTCGACGACGGCATCCAGCATGCGCTGCACGCCCTTGTTCTTGAAGGCCGAACCGCACAGCATGGGCTGGATCTCGCCCGCGATGGTGCGCAGCCGCAGGCCAAGGGTGATCTGCGCCTCGCTCAGGTCGCCGGATTCGAGGTACTGGTTCATCAGCTCGTCGTTGGCTTCGGCGGCAGCCTCGACCATCTTCTCGCGCCATTCCTTCGCGGATGCGAGCAGATCGGCGGGAATGTCCTCGAACGTGAATTTCATGCCTTGGGAGGCTTCGTCCCACAGAATCGCCTTCATGAGGCGCAGATCGACCACGCCCTTGAAGCCGTCCTCGGCACCGATCGGAATCACGATCGGCACAGGATTGGCCTTGAGGCGATCCACCATCATCTGGCGCACACGGAAGAAGTTGGCACCGACGCGGTCCATCTTGTTGACGAATGCCAGTCGCGGCACGCGGTACTTGTTGGCCTGACGCCAGACGGTCTCGGACTGGGGTTGCACGCCGCCGACCGCGTCGTACACCATGACCGCGCCGTCGAGCACGCGCATCGACCGCTCGACTTCGATGGTGAAGTCGACGTGGCCGGGGGTGTCGATGATGTTGATGCGGTGCTCGGGGAAGGAGCCGTCCATGCCTTTCCAGAAGCAGGTCGTGGCCGCGGACGTGATGGTGATGCCGCGTTCTTGCTCCTGGGCCATCCAGTCCATGGTGGCCGCGCCGTCATGGACTTCGCCGATCTTGTGGCTCACGCCGGTGTAGAACAGGATACGCTCGGTCGTGGTGGTCTTGCCGGCGTCGATGTGCGCCGAAATGCCGATGTTCCGATAGCGTGCGATGGGAGTGTGGCGGGCCATGATGATGTCCTTGGAGTCGTCATACCTTGTCGGGCAAGGCGGCTTGGCTCCTGTGTTGCCGGTGGTTAAAGATTTAATTGTACGCCTACAGTCGTACAATTGGCAAGGCGTCCTCCTTGTCCGTCGACTCAAGCACGATCCGCCTCGAAGACCCATCGATGCGGCACCTCGAGGGCATCGCGCACCGGGCAGGTCGCAGCAGCGCCGACGCGCCATCCCGGTTCATCCTCCATCCGATCGCGTTTAATTGTACGTGTATACGTGTACAATCATGAGCCCAAAGGGCACACGGTTTGCCGGTGCCATGACCCTTGCCGCAGACGCAGTGGCGATGACCGCTTACGCCGACACGGCTGGGCTCGATGCGGCCGGACTGTGGTGTGCAACGACAGAAATTTTCATGATTCCGAATCATCCCGACCGCGAACAGATTCGCCTGGAAAACGTACTCACCGCGCTGGGCCATCCGCTTCGGCTTGCCGTGGTGCGGGCATTGGCTTCAGGGGGCGAGCGTGCGTGCGGTTCGCTGCTGCAAGGTCAATCCAAATCCACCATGACCCACCATTGGCGCGTGCTGCGCGACAGCGGCGTGATCTGGCAACGGCCTTACGGACGCGAGAACCTGCTGTCGCTGCGCCGAGAGGATCTGGACGACCGTTTTCCGGACCTGCTCGATTCGCTGCTCGGCGCCCTGGAAAACGATCCGATCACTGACGAGACCACGGCACAGCATCTGCTCGAACCCGTGAAGTAAGCTGCACGGCAGGGCTGCCGTTGCCGCAACGCCTGGCAGGCTTGCCGCCGGACCTGGCCTGGTTTCATTCTTTGCGGTGCCGAGTCTTGGCGGAGTCCAGCGAAGTTCCGTGCGGGAGTCATAAAAAAATAACGCTCCCCGAAGGGAGCGTTATGTAGGCGCAAGGACGTGAAGAGCGACAGTCAGTCACGTCAGGCCCACCGGCGTTCAGGAGGCCGGCAACTCCAGCGTGGCCGGCGTGACATACATCATGGGCGGGAACACCGGGAACTCGGGGTCGGAGACCAGCGGCGTGCCAGTGAACATCACGATGTAGCGCACTGTCTGTTTGGCACCGGTGGCGACTTCGGGCAGCCACTTGTAGACCTTCATGGCGCCTCGGGCATCTGTATCGGAATAGCCGCCTGGCGAGAAGATCTGACCTGTCTCGATGGTGTTTGCAGTGTCGGAATCTCCGTCGACCGTCAGGGTCAGCGTGCCATCTGGGCGCACGATGATGCGATTGTCGATCGTGATCAGCGAATCGGTGCAGAAGGCTAGATTCAGTGCTACGCCACCTGCAGAGGACCGATCCACCGCGACTTGACGCAATTCGGCGTAGCTCGACGGCTTCAGATAAGCCGCGTCCTTGCGCTGAAGGAAGGCTACAGGGATATCGTTGGCCGTCGGGCACAGCATGACGATATCACCACGGCTGCGGGTCGCGCACGATTCGACCTTGTAGTTGCCCTTGCCGCCGCTCACCGAGCACGTGTTGTCGGCAGTGTTGAGCGTGTAGGTCTGTTCGACGCCTTCGATCACAACCGAGCCCTTGCCATCACGTGTGTCGAAATCCACGAGGCGGTCGAAGCTCTGACCCAGCGAATTCGGCAGATAGGCCGAGTACGAGACTACCTTGACGTCGTCGTCCCCACCGCCGCCTCCTCCACAAGCTGCCAGGACGGCAGCCATCGCCACGATAGACAGACCTTTGGTCAAGGCCTTGATATTGTTTTTCATATGCCCCTCTTTACGTTGTAGCTACATTTAGTACGACGGTCGCCGACTCGCAGGATTGCAGTCTTGTACCGCCGCATCGCGTTTATAGCCGAGGCCAAACGTCCATTCGGCTTCGATGTAAAGAAATGTAGGACCTGTGATCTTTACGCATCAGAAACACAGTGAGCGTTCAAAACGGTCGTCTCGCCACACATGGCCAAAGCGAATACGAAGGTTTTAATCGTCCCAAAACAAGGGGCATAAGGGGTCGACGAATCCATTGGCTCGTCGACCCCTTTTGATCATTGGCACGGCTTTGGCGCGCTTGCGTTACACGCGCTCAACGCGCCGGCAACCGCAGCTTCGCCGGCGTGACATACATGAGGGGCGGGAACATCGGCAGATTGGGGTCGTTGGTCGTGGGCGTGCCGGTGAACAGGACAAGGTAGCGCACCGTCTGCAGCGATCCCGTGCCGTCTTCCGGAAACCACTTGTAGATCTTCATGCCCGCCTTGACCAACTCGCCGGTGAAACCGACGAACGACGTCAATTCACCCATCCTGAGTGCCGTCAGCGTGTTGACGGCCCCTTCGACGGTCATCGTTGCACTGCCGTCCGGAAGGACGATCATGTGGTTCCGGGTCGAGACCGGCGAGTCGGAGCAGGCGGCCATGTGCATGGCCAGACCTTCCGAGGCGTGCGGGGCCATCGCGACCTGTTGCAGTTCAGCCAGGCTTGCCGGTTTCAGATGGGTTGCACGCGTGCGCTGCAGTATCACCGTGGGTATGTCGGCAACTGTCGGGCAAAGCATGACGATGTCGCCATGGCTGAGGGTGTCGCACGCATTGAGACTGTATGAGCCCGTGCCGCCCCTGACCGTGCACGCGTCGTTGCCGTGCAGCGTATTGAGCGTGTAGTGTTGCTCGCGGCCCCCGATCACGATAGAGACCTTGCCGGCGATGGCGTCGACATCGACGACATGGTCGAAGTCCTGGCCTCGTTCGTTGGGGACGTAAGCCGAATAGGGCACCACCAGCGACTTGCCGTTGCCACCGCCGATGTCGTTGTTGATGTTGCTGTTGTTATTGCTGTTGCTGCTGGTGTTGCTGGTGTTGCTGCTTCCAGGCGAACCCTCGTCGTCGTCACCTCCGCCGCACCCCGCCAGCCCCACGGCGAGTGCCAGGATCGACAGACCCTTGAACAAGGCCTTCATTGGATTTTTCATGTGCTCTCCCGACGTTGTCGATGCATCTCGTGCAACGGCTGCCGACCTGCGGGATTGCCGTCTTGCACCGCTGCAACACTTTTATAGTCGAGCCCCGAGCGTGATTTTTATGCCTGTAAAAAGATGGATATCCGTGAGTTTTGAACGTCTGAAACACAACAGAAATTGAATGACCGCCATCGATCGAAAGCCACGATCCATGAGAGGCAACTTTTTCGAGTCCACCAAATGAAACGGCCCGGCGCACAAGGCAGGCCGGGCCGCGAAGGCAGGCGTATCGTCCTGCCGTTGTTCAATCCGTCGACGGTCTATCTGCTCAGATCAGCTTGTCCGTCGGCTTGGCGATCTTGCGCAGCGCCTGCACGCCCGAGGTCGAGCCCGCAGTCGACAAGGGGTTGTGGTCGGTGCTCGACCAATCCGGGTTCTCGATGCTGTCGAAGGCCTCGCGCAGCTTGTCGCCCCAACTGTCGTGCAGCATGCGGAAATACTTGTTCTGCTCGTCGATGCACACCACCTGGTCGCTCTGCAGGTGATCGGCTTCGTAGATGGCCAGGTCCAGCGGCAGGCCGACCGAGAGGTTGGACTTCAGGGTCGAATCCATCGACACCAGCGCGCACTTGGTCGCCTCGTCGAGCGGCGTGCAAGGCGTGAGCACACGGTCGAGCACGGGTTTGCCGTACTTCGATTCGCCGATCTGGAAGTAGGGCGTCTCGGCCGTCGCCTCGATGAAGTTGCCGGCCGAATACACCTGGAACAGCCGCATCTTCTCGCCCTTGATCTGCCCGCCCAGCACGAACGAGGCCGTGAAATCCACCCCCGAACGCTTGAGCGACGCTGCGTCGCGGTCGTACACCCGGCGCACGGTGGCGCCCAGCACACGGGCCGCATCGAACATGCTGGTCGCGTTCCAGATCGTGATCGGCGGAGCGTCTTCGTCGAGATGGTTGCGGACCTGTTCGACCTGCAGCAGCTCGCGTACCGATTGCGAGATCGACAGATTGCCGGCCGACAGCAGGACCATAAAACGGTCGCCCGGCTTTTCGTACACGATCATCTTGCGGAACGTGCTGATCTGGTCGAGGCCGGCGTTGGTGCGCGAGTCGGAAAGAAACACCAGACCGGCATTGAGCTTGATGGCGACGCAGTATGTCATGTTGGCTTTGGGGAGAAACGGCAGGAAACCGGGCCGTCGACGGCCCGGGCGGTCAGGAGGATTGTGCTACGGCTTTGAGGCTGTAGAGCGCATCCAGGGCTTCTCGCGGCGTCAATGCGTCGGGATCGATCCGGGCCAGCGCGGCTTCGACCGCACTCGGCGCGGCCGCTTCGGCGGCAGGCGGCGGTGCAAACAGATCGACCTGAGCCTGCGCCTGGTTCTGTTGCTGCTCGAGCGAACCCAGCGTGTGGCGTGCATGGTGGATGACGCTCGCCGGCATGCCCGCCAGCTTGGCCACCTGGATCCCGTAGCTCTGGCTTGCCGGCCCGGGCTGGATTTCGTGCAGGAACACGATGTCGCCCGCTGCCTTTCCGCCGCCCTGTACCGCGCTCACATGCACGTTCAGCGCCGCGTGGTGGCGGGCCGGAAACTCGGTGAGTTCGAAGTAATGCGTGGCGAACAGCGTGAAGGCCTGTGTCCGGTCATGCAGATAGGCCGCAATGCCGGCTGCCAGAGACAGCCCGTCGAAGGTCGAGGTGCCCCGTCCGATCTCGTCCATCAGTACCAGCGAATGGGGGCCTGCGGCATGCAGGATCTGCGCCGCTTCGGTCATCTCCAGCATGAAGGTCGACTGCGCGTTGGCCAGGTCGTCCGCTGCGCCGATGCGGGTGTGAATGGCATCGATCGGGCCCAGCCGGCACGATCGTGCCGGCACGTAGCTGCCGATGCAGGCCAGCAGGGTGATCAACGCCACCTGGCGCATGTAGGTCGACTTGCCGCCCATGTTGGGGCCGGTGATGACCTGCATGCGCTGCTTGCCGGCCAGCGCCGTGTCGTTGGCGATGAAGGCGCCGCCCGAGGTCTCGGCCAGGCGGGATTCGACCACCGGATGGCGGCCACCGCGGATGTCGATGCAGGGCTCCTTCACGAACTCGGGCTCGGCCCAGCCCAGCGTGAGCGAACGTTCGGCCAGGGTCGCCAGCGTGTCGAGCGCGGCCAGCGCCTGCGCGCAGCGGCTCAATGCCGGCACAAAGGGCTGGAGCTGATCGAGCAGGGCTTCGTACAGCATCTTTTCTCGCGACAGCGCACGCTCTTGTGCCGACAGGGCCTTGTCCTCGAAGGTCTTGAGCTCGGGCGTGATGTAGCGCTCGGCGTTCTTCAGCGTCTGGCGGCGGCGGTAGTCGTCGGGCACCTTGCTGGCCTGGCCCTGCGTGACTTCGATGTAGAAACCGTGCACCTTGTTGAACTGCACCCGCAGGTTGCCGATCCCCGTGCGCGCGCGTTCGCGGGTCTCCAGGTCGAGCAGAAAGGCGTCGCAGTTGTCGCGGATGCCGCGCAGTTCGTCGAGCTCGGCGTCATGCCCGAGCGCGATCACGCCGCCGTCGCGCACCAGGGCCGCGGGCTCTTCGAGCAGCGCGCGCTGCAGCAGAGCGATGCATTCCGGCGGCGCTTGCAGGGCCTGCGACAAATCGTCGAGATACGGCGCCAGCCCATGGGCGATCGCCGAGATCGCACCCGTCTTCTGCAGCGTCTGGCGCAGGGCGACCAGTTCGCGCGGGCGCACCTGGCGCAAGGCGATACGCGCGGAAATCCGTTCGACGTCGCTGCTGTTCTTGAGTTGGGCGCGCAGGCTGGTCCAGGGCGCCACGGCTCCGTCGCCGCGCAACGCGCCGATCGCCGACAGCCGGGCCCGCGCCGCCGTGCGGTCGCGCTCCGGCTCGAGCAGCCAACGCCGCAGCAGGCGGCTGCCCATGCTCGTGCTGCAGGTGTCGAGCAGCGAGAACAGCGTCGGCGAGTCTTCGCCGCGCAAGGTCTGCACCAGCTCGAGATTGCGGCGTGTGGTCTGCGGCAGATCGATGAACGCGCTGCCGCGCTGCACCCGCACCGCATTGACGTGCGTCAGCGCCCGGCCCTGGGTGTGCTCGGCATACGCCAGCAGACCGGCCGCCGCGGCATGCGCGC
>ERZ1031720.4-NODE-4-length-35503-cov-8.752595_pt1 | contig 35503 bp, 31 predicted proteins | sample MGYA00518750_ERZ1031720 | MGnify/ENA primary metagenome ERZ1031720 (study PRJEB33718, sample SAMN03160008) | human skin metagenome | collected 2014-04-10 | study: EMG produced TPA metagenomics assembly of the PRJNA266117 data set (Human skin bacterial metagenome and... | reverse complement strand
CCCCCTGCCGCGCAGCCAGCCGCCTGGCCCTTTGCCGTCCCCCGAGCCCGCCGCCGTCGATTGCGCCCTGCCCGTGAACCCATCGGTTTCGCGGCTCGTGCAGCCGAGGCTGCCGCATACGTGCGGCCACTGGTTTCCTTGAAGCAACGACCCGCAACCCTAGTGAGAGAAAGACGGAGACATGACCATCAAACCCCTGATCGCAGCCCTGGCTGCATGCATGGCGCTGAGTGCCCACGCTGTCGAACTGCGTTCGGCCGATGTGCACAACAGCGACGAATACCCCACCGTGGCCGCCGTCAAGCACATGAGCCAACTGCTGGATCAACGCAGCAACGGCAAGTACAAGATCAAGGTCTTCAACAAGAGCGCCCTCGGCTCCGAGAAGGAAACCCTCGACCAGGTCAAGATCGGCGCGCTGGAGATGAACCGCATCAACATCAGCTCGCTCAACGCCATCTGCCCCAAGAGCCTGGTGCCCACCATGCCCTTCCTGTTCGACTCGATCGCCCACATGCGCAAGTCGCTCGACGGCCCGGTCGGTGAAGAGATCCTCAAGGGCTGCGAAAGCCAGGGCCTGGTGGGCCTGGCCTTCTACGACAGCGGTGCCCGCTCGATCTACGCCAAGAAGCCCGTGCGCAATCTGGCCGACGTCAAGGGCCTGAAGATCCGCGTGCAGCAGTCCGAACTGTGGGTCGCGCTGGTCACCGCAATGGGGGCCAACGCCACGCCCATGCCCACCGGCGAGGTCTACACCGCGCTCAAGACCGGCCTGATCGATGCCGCCGAGAACAACATCCCCTCCTACGAAGGCTTCAAGCACTACGAAGCGGTGAAATTCTTCTCGCGCACCGAACACTCGATGGCCCCCGAGATGCTCGTGATCTCCAAGGTGATCTTCGACAAGATGTCCAAGGAAGACCAGGACCTGTTCCGCGCCACGGCCAAGGAATCGGTCGCTTTCCAGCGTCAGAAGTGGGATGAGCAGGAAGCCAAGGCCCGCGACATCGTCCTGAAGGCCGGTTCGCAAATCGTCGACGACGTGGACAAGGCTGCATTCAAGAAGGCCATGGAGCCGGTCTACGCCAAGTTCATCAACACACCCGACCTGCAACGCCTGGTCAAGGCCGTGCAGGACACCAAGTAATCCCGGCCGTTCCAGCACGGCGCCCCGCTCGGCCTCGGCCGTCGCGGGGCGCCGACGATATCGCTCCCAAAGGTTCACTCATGACGTCGCCCCTCCCCTCGCCCGCTGCCGCCGTACGCAGCGCAGCCGTCGCGCCGGTCGCCCCTGCCATCGACCCCGAGCGCCGCAAGGCAGCCGGTGTCCATGTCTTCAGCCGCATCTGCGCCTTGCTGAGCAAGAGCAGCCTGATCCTCGCCATCGTCGGCCTGATCGGCATCATCGTATCGGTCCAGACCCAGGTCATCGGCCGTTACGTCTTCAACGATACGCCCACCTGGGCCGAACCGCTTGCACTGCAACTGGTGCTGTACGTCACCGCGCTGGGCGTGGCCGTCGGCGTACGCGATGCCGGTCACATCGGCCTCGAATCCCTGGTCTCCCTGCTGCCCGAAGCCATGCGCCTGAAAGTCGAGATGCTGATCCACCTGCTGGTCGCGCTCTTCGGCGGCATCATGGCCTGGAGCGGCTGGATGTGGACAAAGCTCAAGTGGGACGAACTCGACCCCATGCTGGGCATGCCGGTCGGCGTCGACTACCTCTCGCTGGTGATCGCCGGCGGACTGATCGTCCTGTTCTCCATCGAACATTTCGTGGCCTTGCTGCGCGGCGAATCCGTCGAGCCGGCCTGGTACTGATTCCTTCGCACAACCCATAAAAACACAAGGCTCACAGCCGAGGTTCATCGTCATGGAACTGACCATACTTTCATTGAGTTTTCTCGCACTGCTGGTACTTGGGGTACCGGTTGCCTTCTCCATCGGGCTGGCCTCCGTCGCCACCGTGCTCTATGCCGGACTGCCCGTCGCCGTCGTCTTCCAGAAAATGGTCGGCGGCATGCAGATCTTTTCCTTCCTGGCCATCCCGTTCTTTGTGTTCGCGGGCGAACTGATGCTCTACGGCGGCATCGCCGACCGCATCGTGCGATTCGCCAACAGCCTGGTCGGCCATGTGCGCGGCGGCCTGGGCATGAGCAACGTGGTGGGCTGTACCCTGTTCGGCGGGGTCGCGGGCTCGGCGCTGGCCGACGTCTCCGCCATGGGCTCGGTGATGATTCCTCTGATGAAAAAAGAGGGCTACGACGCCGACTACGCGGTCAACGTGACCACGCATGCGGCGCTGGTGGGCGTGCTGATGCCGACCTCGCACAACCTCATCATCTTCACGCTGGCCACCACGGGCATCGCCTCGGTGAGCGTGCTCAGTCTGATCCTGGCCGGCATCATTCCGGCCCTGATCCTCACGCTGTGCAACCTGGGCGCCGCCTACTACGTGGCCGTCAAGCGCGGATATCCCACGCGCGGCAATTTCCCCGGCTGGAAGGAAGTGCTGAAGGCTTACCTGGGGGCATTGCCCGGCCTGCTGATCGTCGTCATCATCCTGGCGGGCATCCTGTCCGGCATCTTCACGGCCACCGAATCGGCCGCCACGGCAGTGATGTGGGCCTTGCTGGTCACCGTGCTGGTCTACCGCTCGCTGAAGTGGCAAGACTTCATCAAGGCCTGTGCCAAGGCCTGCAAGACCACCGGCGTGGTGCTGCTGCTGATCGGCATTTCATCGGCCTTCGGTTACTTCATGGCCCTCTACGAAGTGCCGCAGAAGACGGGTGAACTGATGACCTCGGTCTCGAGCACGCCCTGGATGATCTTCCTGATGATCAACGTGCTGCTGTTCATCCTCGGCACCTTCCTGGACATGGCTGCCACCATCCTGGTGTGCACCCCCATCTTCCTGCCGATCGCCGTGCAGTTCGGCATGGATCCCGTCCAGTTCGGTATCGTGATGCTGATCAACTGTGCACTGGGCCTCAACACACCGCCGGTCGGCGTCACCCAGTTCGTGGGGTGTGCCATCGGCGAGATCTCGGTCGGGCAGGTGATGAAATCGATCCTGCCGTTCTATGGGGCGTTGTTGGTCTGCCTGGCCCTGGTGACCTATGTGCCCGCTTTCTCGATGTGGCTGCCCAACCTGCTGGCAGCCGGCAAGTAAGCCGCATCGACCGGCAGACGAGACGCCAGACCCGCAGGGGCCCCGAGCAGCGCTTCGGGGCCCTGCATGGCAAGCCGGCTTTCAGCCAGGCCGTCGGGCCTCCGGGGTCGGCAAGACCCCTATGTCGTCAGTGCTCAAGGCCGGGCCTGACTGTCCCAGATCCGCCGCCACACCCAGCCCAAGGTCGCAGCCCGGCCATCGGCGCCCGGCGAACGGATGATCGGCTCGGCGGCCACCCATCGGCCTTGCGCATCCTGTCCGGCCACGTCGTAGCGGAAGTTGTAGTCCGGCTCGACCCCCATGCGCAGGTCGGAAAGGATCAGACGGGGTTGCCCCTCTACCTCTTCGGTCCGCGCATTCACGAAGCCCTGGGTGAACCACAGCAGGCGGCGAACGCCGGCCGACTGTTCAGCCACCTGGGCCAAGGCCGCGGTGTCGCTGGGCTGAAAAGCGAATGCCATCTCGCCCCGGTCGGCCACCAGAGAACGATCGGCCACGTAATAGCCGCCTTCGGGGGCCATCGCGATCACCCGCCACAGCAAGGTGTTCAGAGGCATCGGGACCGAAAAGCGCGGCGCATCGGCCAACCCCATTCCGCTCAGGGCACGCTCCGCCGCGCGATCGACCTGGTACTTGGCCCAGACCGACCAGCCCAGGTAACACGAGCTCAGGATCAGTCCGGCCAGCAGCCAGCGCCTGGCCTTGTCCGTCGCACGGCCCAAGCCGGACGGTGCACGGTGATTCGCCACCTGGATGCCGGCCGCTTGCACGTTTCGGTTCTTCCCGGACATCACCCAGGCCGCCACGGTTCCGCACAGCAGCGGCAGCGTATAGAGCGGGTCGATCACAAACACGGTCGAAGCCATCACCGGCGGCGAGCTCAGCGGCCAGAACAGCTGGGTGCCGTACACCGTGAAGGCGTCGAGCAAGGGATGGGTGAGCAACGACAGCCAGATCGCGGTCAGCCATGGCCCGGGCGCTTCTCGCACCCGAGCCGTCCATCTTCGGCCGGCCAGCCACAACAGCCACCCCAATGCGGCCAGGACAAGCAGCGCATGGGAAGGGCCGCGGTGCCAGGTCACGGTGGTGACGGCGTCGCTGCCGGCCAGACCGAACCAGAGCACATCCAGATCGGGCACCGTGCCCAGCACGGCGCCGACGACCAATGCGGCCCGCCGGTGTTTTGCGGGCACGGCCAATGCGGCAACCGTGCTGCCAAGAACAACCTGAGTCAAAGAATCCATGCGGCTTTCCACCCATGCGTAAGGAACTTGAAGACAGCGCGGGCCGCCGACCCACGCGATGGCGCATGATAGAAGCCCGCCCCAGCCCTGTCAGGGCGTCGCGACATGCCCTTATTCCGGCGCGATGTCGCTGGCGTAGTCGTACAGCGCACCCAGCACGGCCTCGGCTCGTTCGGCCTGCTCGGGAGACAAGGTGTCCAGTGTTTCCGACAAGGCGTCGATGCGGTTAAACAGGGCCTCGAGCGTCAGCCACCCGCCCTCGCCTTCGATGAGCCGCGCAGCACGATGCGCCTGCCAGCGTTCGTTTTCCTCGGCCGTCAGGCTGTCGGGGAAATTGCGGGCCCGGTAACGGAAGAACACTTCCTCGAGCCGCGGATCGTCGAAGCCGGTGCGGGCCTGCGCCAGCGACTCGCCATCGAGCGCGCGCAACTGCGTGAGCTTGCGGCGATCGCCGTTCCCCACGAAGCCGCCATACAGGTCCTCGTCCACATCGGGTTCGTCAGTGCCCATCGCTGGCCGCTTCATCACCGCCGCCCAGATGGCGCTCATGTCCGGCAGGTCGCGGGCCACGGCCGCATGCCGGAGTGCCTGATCGAGGTCGATGCCCCAGCGCTGCGCCATGGGGGCCGACAGGGTCTTCAGGTTGCCGACCACCATCGGCGACTTGTTGAGGTGGATGGACTTGACCGGCAAGCGCTGCACGCCCTCAGGCAGATCGGCCTGGCGCGTGAACATGCGCGTGCGGATGGCATCCGCATCCAGGCTCGCCAGCTCGGCCGGGTCGCTCGACAGATCCCACGCCAGCAGTTCGTTCTTGTTGACCGGATGGCTGGCCAGCGGCCACATCACGGCCAGACAGCCCCGCTCGGCGGGAAACATGCCCGAGACGTGCAGGAAAGGCTTGGCCTCGGCGGGCGACACCGGCAGGCCCAGCTCGGCGCCGACCCGGTCCTTCTTGTGCAGCCCCAGGCAGAAATCGAACAGGCGCGGCTGCCGGGTCCTGATCAGGCGAGCCAGCGCGATCGTGGCCCGCACGTCCGACAAGGCATCGTGCGCGGCCTCGTGCAGCAGGCCGTTGGCACGGCTCAGATGCTCGAGCTTGAAACTGGGCCGGCCGTCGTCGTGGCGAGGCCACTCGATGCCGTCGGGGCGCAGGGCGTAGGTCATGCGCACCACATCCAGCAGATCCCAGCGTCCGCAGCCGTTCTGCCACTCGCGCGCATAGGGATCGATCAGGTTGCGCCAGAACATGAAGCGCGTGACCTCGTCGTCGAAGCGGATGGTGTTGTAACCCACGCCGATGGTGCCGGGTTCGGCCAGCAGGGCCTCGATCCGGGAGGCGAACTCGTGCTCGGGCACCCCCTGCGCCTGGCACAGCTGCGGCGTGATGCCCGTGATGAGACACGAGTCGGGATCGGGCAGGACGTCCGTTGCGGGATGGCAATAGAGCATGACCGGCTCGCCCACCTCGTTGAGCTCGGCATCGGTTCGAATCGCGGCGAACTGGGCAGGCCGGTCGCGCCGCGTGTTCACACCGAAGGTTTCGTAGTCATGCCAGAGGAAGGTGTGTTCCGTCATAGATCAGTGCAGGCGCAGTAAGGACAACCGATGATTATCCACGGCGCGCCTGCACGCCTTTGGAAACCGGTGGTGCCCGGCTCGGCGGCACCGACGGCCCCCGGGTTTCTGCGTGCCGTCAGCCATTGGTCGGTTTTCATGGATGATCTATCTCAAAAACCGGACATCCAATCGAGCCGCGACGCGCCTAGACTGCGCGCTTCGCCACCGTCGTCGACGCGGCCAGTACCGCGCCCCCGCCCGATTCCTTTTTTTCACTGCCGCCCGCCACGCCGATTCGCCGCACCTGCATCGAAACCGACGCGACACGACCGCGACCGAGACCGCAACGCTCCCGTCATTCTTTCATGCGCGATATCGAACTCATGGCCATCGGCCTCATTGCCTTGCTCGGCTGCCTGGGAGTCGGCCTGAGTGCAGCAGGCGTCGATGCGCTGCAGATCGCCTCGTTGGCCTTCCTGCCGCTCTGGCTGAGCGTGGCGGTCGGCCACTACGCACTTCGGCGCGCCCAGGGCACCCCGCCCGGCGATCGTCTCGCGGCCTCGGGCTTGGTGTTTGCGATTCCGGCCATGGCCGCCCTGGCCCTGTGGATGTGCTACGCCTATGCGTCGAGTCCGAACGGGCATCGGCATCTGCAGCTTTTTCACACGCCGCAGGGATGGTCCAGCGTGGGCTGGATGCTGTGTGCTGCCGTCGGGTTGGCCCTGGCCATTCGTTGGCGAGAACAGCGCGATCGGCAACTCCGGGCCTGCCTGCTCTTCACGCTGGGCTGGGCGGGCCTGGTCGCCTGCAATGCCGTGCAGGGCATGGCCGATGGCGACACCCTGAAGCAGGAAATCGCCTTCAACGCCGTCGCCTTCGTTCTGCCGACCGGCGCTTTGTGGCTGTGGAAATGGCAGTGGAGGCGCAGAAAAACGTGGCGCAGACGCATCGAATCGCCCCATTGCCCGGAAGATCCCGTATAGGACAAATACCGCCGAACGCGTTAAAACGTCTGGCATGGACAAACTCGATCGCTATCGCGCCTTCGTCAAGGTGGCAGAGATGGGGAGTTTCGTGAAGGCATCCCTGGCCCTCGGGATGCCGCGCGCCAGCGTATCGGCGGCCATCGCCCAGCTCGAGACCGATACGGGCACGCGACTGTTGCATCGCACGACGCGCCAAGTCCAGCTCACGCCCGACGGCCAGCGATTGCTCCAGCGCGTCGTCGGCCTGCTCGACGAAGCGCGCCAGATCGACCGGCTGTTCAAGGACGGCGACGAGCAGGTCCGCGGAACGCTCAAAGTCAACCTGCCCAGCCGTATCGCACGCCGCATGCTGGCCCCGGCCCTGCCGGCCTTTCTGCGCAGCTATCCTCACATGCGCCTTCAGGTCGGCTCCACCGACCGGCCCATCGACCTGGTCCAGGAAGGCGTCGACTGCGCCGTGCGTATCGGCATGCTCAGCGACAGCAGCCTGGTGGTCCGCCCACTGGGCCGCATCGCGCTGATCAACTGCGCCGGCCCGGCCTATCTGCAGCAACGCGCGGTTCCGCGCCATCCGGACGAGCTGCGTACCCACGGTCACGTGGCCGTGGGTTATGTGGCTTCGGCATCGGGCCGGGAGGCTCCCTGGGAGTATCTGGAAAACGGCCAGCGCTCGGAATTCGTCCTGCCCAGCCTGGTGGCCGTCGACAACGCGGAGTCGTACATTGCAGCATGCCAGGCCGGAGTCGGCCTCATCCAGATCCCTCGCTTCGACGTCCAGCATCTGCTCGACCGCGGCCTGCTGGTGGAAATCCTGCCCGATCACCGCCCGCGGTCGCTCGACGTCTCGATGGTCTACCCCCACCGCCGCCAGCGTTCCCGGCGGCTGCAGGCCTTCATCGACTGGTTCGAAGACCTCATCGAACCGCACCTCGAAAGCTGACCCTCCGGCCCCATCGCCGGCCCGACAAAAAGAAACCGCCCCTGGACGGCGCATCTCCATCCAGGGGCGGTTTGCAGGCCACAGCCCCGGGGCAACCTTGCGGCCCCCCGTGCGGCCGTTTACTCGGCCTCTGCCGGCTCGGCCGGCTCCGACTTGCTGGCACGCTCCTTCTTGGGCAGCGGCTGAATGTCGAGGCTGACTTCGGGCTGATCCGGCTTGCTGTCGTCGAGATCCACCGTCAGGCGTCCCCCATCGGTCAGGCGTCCGAACAGCAGCTCGTCGGCCAGCGCCTTGCGGATCAGGTCCTGGATCAGGCGCTGCATGGGGCGTGCGCCCATCAGCGGATCGAAGCCCTTCTTCGCCAGATGCTTGCGCAAGTTGTCGGTGAAGGTCACCTCCACCTTCTTCTCGCCCAGCTGCGTTTCCAGCTGCAGCAGGAACTTGTCGACCACACGCAGGATGACCTGTTCGTCGAGCGGCTTGAAGCTCACGATCGCATCCAGGCGGTTGCGGAACTCGGGCGTGAACAGGCGCTTGATGTCGACCATCTCGTCGCCGGCCTGCCGCGGGTTGGTGAAACCGATGGTCGCCTTGTTCATGGTGTCGGCACCCGCATTGGTGGTCATGATGATGATCACGTTGCGGAAGTCGGTCTTGCGGCCGTTGTTGTCGGTCAGCGTCCCGTGGTCCATGACCTGCAGCAGCACGTTGAAGATATCCGGATGCGCCTTCTCGATTTCGTCGAGCAGCAGCACCGAATGCGGCTTCTTCGTGATGGCTTCGGTCAGCAGACCGCCCTGGTCGAAACCGACATAACCGGGAGGCGCACCGATCAGGCGGCTGACGGCATGCCGCTCCATGTACTCGGACATGTCGAAGCGCACCAGGTCGACGCCCATGATGTAGGCGAGCTGCTTGGCAGCCTCGGTCTTGCCCACACCCGTGGGGCCCGAGAACAGGAAGGAGCCGATCGGCTTGTCGACCTTGCCCAGGCCCGAACGCGCCATCTTCACGGCGGCAGCCAGCACGTCGAGCGCCTTGTCCTGGCCGAACACCACGTTCTTGAGGTCACGCTCGAGCGTCTTGAGCTTGCTGCGATCGTCGTTGGACACGCTGGCAGGCGGAATGCGGGCGATCTTGGCCACGATCTCCTCGACCTCGGCCTTGGTGATCGTCTTCTTCTGCTTGCTCTTGGGCAGGATGCGCTGGGCCGCGCCGGCCTCGTCGATCACATCGATGGCCTTGTCGGGCAAATGACGGTCGTTGATGTACTTGGCGCTCAGCTCGGCAGCGGCCTGCAGGGCAGCGGCTGCGTACTTCACGCTGTGGTGTTCCTCGAAACGCGACTTCAGGCCCTTGAGGATCTCCACCGTCTGCTCGACCGTCGGTTCCACCACGTCGACCTTCTGGAAACGACGCGACAGAGCCGCATCCTTTTCGAAGATGCCGCGGTACTCGGTGAAGGTCGTGGCGCCGATGCACTTGAGCTGGCCGCTCGAGAGCGCCGGCTTGAGCAGGTTCGATGCATCCAACGTACCGCCGGAAGCCGCACCCGCGCCGATCAGCGTGTGGATCTCGTCGATGAACAGCACGGCATTGGGCTTTTCCTTGAGCGTCTTCAGAACGGCCTTGAGACGCTGTTCGAAATCGCCGCGGTACTTGGTGCCGGCCAGCAGCGCACCCATGTCGAGCGAGTAGACCTGAGCCTCTTCGAGGATCTCGGGCACCTCGCCCTGCGTGATGCGCCAGGCCAGGCCCTCGGCGATCGCCGTCTTGCCCACACCGGCCTCGCCCACCAGCAGCGGGTTGTTCTTGCGGCGGCGGCACAGGATCTGGATCACGCGCTCGACCTCGTACTCACGGCCGATCAGCGGATCGATCTTGCCTTCCTTGGCCTGCGCATTGAGGTTGACCGTGAACTGCTCGAGCGGCGAAGCCTTCTCGCCCTTGTCGGCGGCGCCCGGTTCCTCGCTGGCCTCGGGAGCCGCGCCTTCGGGCGGCTTGGTGCCGTCCGCAGGGTCGCTCTTGCGAATGCCGTGCGCGATGAAGTTCACCACGTCCAGGCGTGTCACGCCCTGCTGGTGCAGGTAATAGACCGCATGCGAATCCTTTTCGCCGAAGATCGCAACCAGCACATTGGCACCGGTCACTTCCTTCTTGCCATTGCCCGTGGACTGCACGTGCATGATGGCGCGCTGGATCACGCGCTGAAAACCCAGCGTGGGCTGCGTGTCGACTTCATCGGTCCCCGCCACGGTGGGCGTGTTGTCCTTGATGAAGTTGACCAGCGATGCACGCAGGTCGTCGATGTTGGCCGAGCAGGCACGCAGAACCTCCGCCGCACTCGGGTTGTCCAGCAAGGCCAGCAGTAGGTGCTCGACCGTGATGAACTCGTGGCGTTGCTGCCGGGCCTCCACGAAGGCCATATGCAGACTGACTTCCAATTCCTGGGCAATCATGTTGGTTCCTTTGCCTTGACGTCCAAAAAATACCCTACCTCGAAAGACCTCACGACCCGGTGGGTTCGCTCACGCACTGGAGCGGATGCCCGGCCTTGGCCGCTGCCTCCATGACCTGATCCACCTTGGTGGCGGCCACATCTTTTGAATACACGCCGCAGACCGCTTTTCCATCCAGGTGGATTTTGAGCATGATCTGCGTGGCCGCTTCGCGGTCCTTGTTAAAAAACTCCTGGATGACCTGCACCACGAATTCCATCGGGGTGTAGTCGTCGTTGAGCATGACGACCTGGTACATGCGCGGAGGCTCGATTTTTTGCGTCAGCCGCTCCAGGACCGCATCGCCACCCTGATCGGGGGCTGCGGGTTTGGGCCCTGTGACGAGCGGCTTGGACAACTGGATATTGGTGGCCATGATGGATTCTATCGAGCAATTTCCGGGCCGAGGCCCAGAAGAAGCCTCCTCGGATGGTGTTCCGGCACCAGGATACTGCCGGTCCACCGATCTGAAATGGTCACGACCGCTCAACATTCAAGAGCCCGCATCGTCGGGATGCGCTGTTCATGCCGCTGGGCCGCAGGACAAAACGCCGAATCGAGCGCCCTGCGCGTCGCCGGGCCCGGCGCGAGTTGACACTGTTCTGCGAATCCCGCAGACTGAAAGCGGATATGTCGCCTCTGCGCGTCCTACCGGACATCCGCGGAACAAGCGGCTGTCCTGTCCATGACAGTCAACGAAGTACAGGAGTGCAGCCCATGGCAACCGGCACGGTGAAGTGGTTCAATGACGCTAAGGGTTTCGGCTTTATCGAGCCAGACGAAAGTGGCGGCGACGTGTTTGCCCACTTTTCAGCGATCTCCATGGAAGGGTTCAAGACCCTCAAGGAAGGCGGTCGCGTGGAATTCGATCTGGTCGAAGGCCCCAAGGGCCGACTCGCCCAGAACATACGCTCCAGCGATCAGCCTGCACCGGCCAAGGATGAACCGGCCGCCTCCGAACCGCCGGCCGAACCGTCGGCCTGACCGATCCCCTCCCGCCGGCCGGCGCACGCACCTCGGCTTCAAAGGCATCGCAGCGGCACTGCTTCTTGCGCCCCGACACGCGTCTCCCCTGAAAAGGCGCACAATGCGCACCGGACACATCCCGCAGCGCCTGCGGCCTCCCGGCCCGCCGACTGAATCAGACCTCCCAGCGAGGTCTTTTTTGCGTCGCCGACCCGGTGTGGCCGCCGACCCGGCCGTTGGGTCATTCCCTGCGCAAACCAGGCTGCCCGGGTGCCCGACGGGCTGCCGCATCACGACCTTTTCCCCTGCCTTCGAGCCTGAGCCATGACTTCGCTGATCGAACTGCTGGTGCTGATGGGCTGCCTGCTCGCCATCGTCGCCTGGATCCAGGTGCTGGCCAGCCGCACCGGCATGCCCGAGGCGACCTTGCTGTCGCTGGTCGGCATTGCGCTCGGTGCGAGCTACGTGGCACTCGATTCGGTCGCCCCGGATTTCGCCCATTACTTCGTCGCCCCGCTGGTCGACCCCAGTTGGCCCGCCGAAGCCTACATCTGGGTCTTCCTGCCGCCCTTGCTGTTCCAGGTTGCCTTGACCGTCGACATCCGTGCCATGCTGCAGGATGCCGCCCCCATCCTGCTGCTGGCCGTGGTCGCCGTGTTCGTTGCCACCGGTTTCATCGGCCTCACGCTGTCGTGGTTCAGCGGACGCGGCATCCTGATCTGCCTGCTCATCGGCGCGGTCGTGGCAACCACCGACCCATCTGCCGTGGTGGGCATGTTCCGCGAGGTCGGTGCACCCGGCCGCCTCATCCGCCTGGTGGAAGGCGAAAGTCTGCTCAACGATGCCGCGGCCATTGCGCTGGTCGGCGTGCTGACCGCCATGCTGACCGGCGCGCACACCGCCGAAGCCAGTTGGAGCGGCGGCCTGCGCAGCCTGGCCTACGCCTTCGGCGGCGGGGTGCTGCTGGGTGTGGCGATCGGCCGGTTGGTCGCCTTCCTGCTCACGCTCATGGACAACCACGCCATGGCCGAAACGGCCCTCACCCTGGCCGTGCCCTACCCGCTGTTCATGTTGGGCAACCAGATCTTCGATGTGTCGGGCGTGGTCGCGGTGGTCTGCGCCGCCTTGGTGATCAACGGCCTGGGCACCACCCGACTGGCACGCGAGAACTGGCGCCACCTGGAACGAGTGTGGGCTCAGGTCGCCATGGTGGCCGGCGCCATCGTCTTCCTGCTGGCCGCCGTGCGCGTGCCCCGCATGCTGCATGGTGCGGATCTCGGCGACGGCCTGTTCATCCTGGCTGCGGTCGCGGCCGCCCTGGCTGCACGTCTGGCCGTGCTGTTCCTGATGCTGCCCATGCTCAGCCGGCTGCAGTTGGCCGAGCCGATTTCGGCCGACTACCGGCTGGCCATCGGCTGGGGCGGCCTGCGCGGTGCCGTGACCCTGGTGCTGGCAATGGGCATCGCCGAAAACCCCAGCCTGCCCCTGGAGACACGCCACTTCATCGCCATCGTGGCGACCGGCTTCGTCCTGTTCAGCCTGCTGGTCAACGGATCGACCCTGAGATGGGTCGTGCGTGCGCTCGCCCTCGACAAGCTGACGCCGCAGGAGCAGACGCTGCAGCAACAGGCCATCGAGCTGTCCACGCAGGAAGTCGAGCAGACCCTGCGCGCCATGGCCACCACCTTCCGGATCCCGGCGGCCGTGACGGACGAGGTCAGCGCCGCCTACCGGCTCGAGATGGCCCTGGGCACGGCGACGCTGGACATCGACACGGCGCTCCCCGAGCGCGAGCGTTTTCTGGTCGGCCTGCTGGCCCTGTCGATGCGCGAGGAAGAGCTGATCCCCGACTACGGCAGCGGCATCGTCAGCGTTCGCAATCTCGACCTCATGAAACACAACGCCGGACTCATGATCGATGCGTCGCGACGGGAAGGCCGCATCGGCTACAACCGGGCCGCCAAACGCATCCTGCGTCCAGGACCTCGTTATGCGGTCGGCCTGTGGCTGCATCGCCATCTGCACTGGAGCCGCCCGCTGGCATCCGCCCTGGCCGATCGCTACGAGCTGCTGATCTGCCGCCGCGCGGTGCTCGAGCGGCTGCGCAGCTACAACTTCGCGCGCCTCGAGCCTTTGCTGGGCGAACGCATCGCCGAAATCCTCGACGGCGTGCTGGTCTCGCGCATCGAGTACCTCGACGAGGCGCTGGCAGCGGACCGGCTGCAGTTCGGCCCGTTCACGCAAGCCATGGAGCGCCGTCTGCTCATGCTCTTCGCGCTTCGCAAGGGCCGCAAGTCCCTCGAAGCCATGGTCGCCGAACAGGTCATTTCCAAGGAAGTGTTCAACTGGATCGACCAGGAACTGAGCCTGGCCTGGCGTCGTGCCCTCAAGCGCCCGGTGTTGCGCGAACCAGGCAAGGCCCCCGCACCGAACGCGGCCTCGACGGCGACCGTCCCCACGAGCGCGCCCATGTCTGCGTCTGCCGAATCCGCCGAATCCAGGAAATAGCCCTGCCGCCGACCCGGCAAAACATCAACGGCGAATTATTATTGATAATAAAATATCGTTTTCATTGATTGGTGTCCGTCCCATGCAAGTCCTCTCCTCCCTCAAAGAAGCCAAGAAACGCCACCGCGACTGCCAGATCGTGCACCGCAGGGGCCGTGTGTATGTGATCTGCAAATCGAATCCGCGCTTCAAGGCCCGCCAGGGCAGCGCACGCAATCCCAACAAGCACACCTGAACGCGCACGGCCGCGCCGTTTCGAAAAAAAACACGGCGACGGCCTCTCAGATGGAGCGGGCAGACCAAAGGAGCGTTTGTACCGGCGTACGATGCCGGTTCAACACACCGTGCCGCCGATTGCGCGCATGCATCCCTGTCCTTGCTCCGCCCCGTCATGACCACTCCATCGCGCCGATCCCTGTTGCTGCTTCTTGCATTGGCGGGGCTGGCCGGCCAGAACGCCCTGGCAGCAGGCGCATTGCCCGCCTCCGAGTCGCCACCGTTGCGCAACGAGGTCGACCGTGCGATTGCGCCGCTCATGCAACGCTTTGCCATTCCCGGCATGGCCGTGGCGGTCAGCGTGGGCGGGCAACGCCACTACTACACGTATGGCATCGCGTCGCGCGAAACCCGGCAGGCCGTCACACGCAACACGCTCTTCGAGATCGGCTCCATCAGCAAGACCTTCACGGCCACGCTGGCGACCTATGCAGAGGTCACCGGCAAACTGGCCTTGTCGCAAAGTCCGAGCGATTTTTTCCCTGAACTCAAGGGCAGCCATTTCGACGACGTAACGCTGCTCAACCTCGGCACCCACACCTCCGGCGGACTGCCTCTGCAGGCCCCCGACGGCATCGCGGACGAACAGGCCCTGCTGGCCTACTTCAACGACTGGCAACCCTTGCACAAGCCGGGCACGCGCCGCGCCTACTCCAATCCCAGCATCGGCCTGCTCGGCATGGCCGCCGCCAAAAGCCTGGGCGGCGACTTCGAGGAACTCACCACCCGGCTGGTCATGGCCCCGCTGGGCCTGACGCACACCTACTACCACGTGCCGGCCTCCGAGATGGCACGTTATGCCACCGGCTACACCTCGGCAGAAAGCCCGGCACGCGTGAATCCCGGCGTCATCGATGCCCAGGCCTACGGCGTCAAGTCGGATGCGGTGGACATGCTGCGCTGGGCAGAGGCCGTCATGCGCAGCGGCAAGTCGGCCACGCCGCTGGGCCGCGCGCTGGCGCAGACCCGCACGGCACATTACCGCTTCGGCCCCATGACCCAGGATCTGATCTGGGAGCAGTACCCCGATCCGGTGACCGACGAAGCGCTGGCCGAAGGCAACGGCAGCGACATGGTGCTCAAGCCGGTGCGGGCCGAAGCCATCTCCCCCCCGCTGGCTGCCGACGATCAGGTCCTGGTCAACAAGACCGGCTCGACCAACGGCTTTTCGGCCTATGTCGCCTTCGTGCCGGCGCGCGACATCGCGATCGTGATCCTGAGCAACAAGAACCATCCGAACGTGCCGCGCGTGGCGGCGGCCCACCAGATCCTGAAGGCATTGGACAGCGCGTCCAACGGCAAACGCGCTTCGGCTTCCCGGCCGGAGACCGCATCGACCAGGCCATGATGCCGGCCCGTACCGCACGTGCGGTACGGGCGGTACGGGACCGCAGCCCAACAAAAAAGCCACCGCATGCGGTGGCTTTTCTGCAAGCGATGGATGGCCGGACGGACGCCTGAGGCGCCCAGCCCTGCACATCGATCAGTTGCGGGTCTGGTCGACCAGCTTGTTCTTCGCGATCCAGGGCATCATCGCGCGCAGCTTGGCACCGACCTGTTCGATCTGGTGCTCGGCGTTGAGGCGGCGGCGGCTGATCAGCGTGGGCGCGCCGGCGGCGTTTTCCAGCACGAAGCTCTTGGCGTATTCACCGGTCTGGATGTCCTTCAGGCACTGCTTCATGGCCTTCTTGGTCTCTTCCGTGACGACACGGGGGCCCGTGACGTACTCGCCGTATTCGGCGTTGTTGGAGATCGAGTAGTTCATGTTGGCGATGCCGCCTTCATAGATCAGATCGACGATGAGCTTGAGTTCGTGCAGGCACTCGAAGTAAGCCATTTCGGGCGCGTAGCCGGCTTCCACCAGCGTTTCGAAACCGGCCTTGATCAGCTCGACGGTACCGCCGCACAGCACGGCTTGCTCGCCGAACAGATCGGTTTCGGTTTCTTCGCGGAAGTTGGTTTCGATGATGCCGGCCTTGCCGCCACCGTTGGCCGTCGCGTACGACAGGGCCAGATCACGCGCCTTGCCCGTCACGTCCTGGTGGACGGCGATCAGGTGGGGCACGCCGCCGCCTTGCGTGTAGGTGCCGCGCACGGTGTGGCCGGGCGCCTTGGGAGCCACCATCCACACGTCGAGGTCGGCGCGCGGCTGCACGAAGCCGTAGTGCACGTTGAAGCCGTGAGCGAAGACCAGCGAAGCGCCTTCCTTGATGTTGGGCTCGACATCCTTCTTGTAGACGGAAGCGATCTGCTCGTCGGGCAGCAGGATCATGACGACGTCGGCGGCCTTCACGGCTTCGGCGACTTCGGCGACCTGCAGGCCGGCCTTCTCGACCTTGGGCCACGAGGCGCCGCCCTTGCGCAGGCCGACGACGACCTTCACACCGCTGTCGTTCAGGTTCTGGGCATGGGCATGGCCCTGGCTGCCATAACCGATGATGGCAACGGTCTTGCCCTTGATGAGGCTGAGGTCAGCGTCTTTGTCGTAAAAAACCTTCATTTGTCTTCCTTTCGAATGGAACGGAGCGCCGGCGGCGCCTTGAATCGGAGAATGATTGCGGGATGGGACTGGCGTCGAGTGTCGAATGAGTTGAGCGCGGACGTGTCGTGACTGCCACGCTCAACGCCAGATGCTATGCGGAGCGCTCAACCGAGACAGGGGATCAGACACGCAGGATGCGCTCGCCACGGCCGATGCCGCTGGAGCCGGTGCGAACCGTTTCCAGGATGGCACTGCGATCGATGGCTTGCAGGAACGCATCGTTCTTGCTCTGGTCGCCCGTGATCTCGATCGTGTAGCTCTTGTCGGTGACGTCGATGATGTGGCCGCGGAAAATGTCGACCATGCGTTTCATTTCCTCGCGCTCCTTGCCGACGGCGCGAACCTTCACCAGCATGAGCTCACGCTCGGTGTAGGCGCCTTCGGTCAGATCCACCACCTTCACGACTTCGATCAGCCGGTTGAGATGTTTGGTGATCTGCTCGATGACCTCGTCGCTGCCCACCGTGACGATGGTCATGCGCGACAGGCTGGCGTCCTCGGTAGGGGCCACGGTCAGCGACTCGATGTTGTAGCCGCGGGCCGAAAAGAGACCGACCACACGCGACAGGGCGCCGGGTTCGTTCTCGAGCAAGACTGCAATGATGTGTTTCATGCGGATTCCTCTTTTCGCCGCCCTCCCCCGTGCACGGTAATGCACGGGCTCGGCGGGCAATAGATTCGTCGTGAAAGGGAAGTGAAGGAAGCGGGGGCACGCGGACCTGCCCGGCCCGCCGCGCCCGATGGACTCAGAGGTCGTCTGCGCCCAGCAGCATTTCGGTGATGCCCTTGCCGGCCTGCACCATGGGGAACACGTTCTCCGTGGGGTCGGTGCGGAAGTCCAGGAACACCGTGCGATCCTTGAGCTTGCGCGCCTCGCGCAGGGCCGGTTCGACGTCCTGCGGACGCTCGATCAGCAGACCGACGTGGCCATAGGCCTCGGCCAGCTTCACGAAATCGGGCAACGCGTCCATGTAGCTGTGGCTGTAGCGGCCCGAGTACTCGATTTCCTGCCACTGCCGGACCATGCCCAGGTAGCGGTTGTTCAGCGAGCAGATCTTGATCGGCGTGTTGTGCTGCAGGCAGGTCGAGAGTTCCTGGATGTTCATCTGCACCGAGCCTTCGCCGGTGATGCAGAACACCTCGCTCTGCGGCTTGGCCAGCTTGATGCCCATGGCGTAGGGAATGCCCACGCCCATGGTGCCCAGGCCGCCCGAATTGATCCAGCGGCGAGGCTCATCGAAACGGTAGAACTGTGCGGCCCACATCTGATGCTGACCCACGTCCGAGGTCACGTAGACATCGTCGTTGCGGGTCATGTTCCACAGCGTCTCGACCACGGCCTGCGGCTTGATGACGTCGGCGTTGCCGCGATCGTAGGTCAGGCAGTCACGTCCACGCCAGCCTTCGATGGTCTTCCACCACTCGGCAAGCGCCGGTTCGTTGGGTTTGCCACCCGACTCGTTCAGCGCATTCAGCAACTCGACCAGCACATCCTTGACGTCGCCCACGATGGGCACATCGACCTTGACGCGCTTGGAGATCACCGAGGGATCGATGTCGATGTGAATGATCTTGCGTTCGACCGACCCGAAATGCTTGACGTTGCCGATCACGCGGTCGTCGAACCGGGCGCCCACGGCCAGCAGCACGTCGCAGTTCTGCATCGCGTTGTTGGCTTCGACGGTGCCGTGCATGCCCAGCATGCCGAGGAACTTGCGATCCGAAGCCGGATAGGCACCGAGGCCCATCAGCGTGTTGGTCACCGGAAAGCCGAGTTGGTCGGCCAGGGCACGCAGCTCTTGCGCGGCATTGCCCAGCACCACGCCGCCGCCGGTGTAGATATACGGACGCTTGGCCGCGAGCAGCAACTGCAGCGCCTTGCGGATCTGGCCCGAGTGCCCTTTGCGCACCGGGTTGTAGCTGCGCATCTCGATCGGCTTCTGGTACTCGGCGGCATCGTAGACGGCCTTGCGGAAAGACACGTCCTTGGGGATGTCGACCACCACGGGGCCGGGCCGACCGCTGCGAGCGATGTGGAAAGCCTTCTTGATCGTGATGGCGACGTCGCGCGGATCCTTGACCAGGAAGTTGTGTTTGACGATAGGCCGCGTGATGCCGATGGTGTCGCATTCCTGGAAGGCGTCGGTCCCGATCACGGTCGACGGCACCTGCGCGGTGATGAGCACCAGCGGAATGGAATCCATGAAGGCCGTGGCCAGACCCGTGACCGCGTTGGTGGCACCGGGACCCGAGGTCACCAGGCAGACACCGACTTCGCCGGTGGCACGTGCAAAGCCGTCGGCGGCATGCACGGCAGCCTGCTCATGGCGCACCAGCACGTGGCGGATGGTTTCCTGACGGTAGAGGGCGTCGTAGATGTGGAGAGCCGCGCCGCCCGGATAACCCCAGAGGTAATCGACGCCTTCGGCCTGCAAGGCGCGCACCAGAATGTCGGCGCCCTTCAACTCTTCGGGTTCGGGAAAATTCTTGCCAGCTGTTGCAGCTGCAGCGGAGGCCAGTTCGGCCTTGGAGATATCCATGATCAACCTTTGCGAATTTCTCTGACGAAAAACCTTCGGTGCCCCTTCAAAAGCTCTTGTGGAACTCTGTCGGGACTTGAGGCCAGGACCATGGGCGCCGGGGATGCCGCGCCGGATCGAGACCCGTTTGCGAATTTGATTTGCCCTGCATTATGTCACCACTGTTGGCCAGACCGCGAAGCCTGTGTGCAAATTGACACACCGGGCCGCACGACCGACCGGTGACGGGCCAGCACTTCCCCGGTCGGGATGCTGCTGAAACGAGGCCTGCTGCGATGCCGGCCAGCCCGGGAACAGGGCCAAGCTCGGGCATACTGGCACTTTGTTCCGCAGCCCCTCCTCGTCATGCCTCCGCCGTCCCGTGTGCCCTTCGTCAACAAGCAAAAGCAGCGCAAAGGCTGGTCGCGCTTGTGGCACGCCGCCGGCTATTCACTGCACGGGCTGCGTGCAGGCTGGGACGAGGCCGCTTTCCGGCTCGAGGCCTCCATCGCGCTGATCCTCATGCCCTGCGCCGTGTGGCTGGGACGGACCTGGCTCGAAACCGCGGTGCTGCTGGGCTGCCTGGTGTTCGTGCTGGTCGTCGAGCTCGTCAACAGCGCCATCGAAACCGTGGTCGACCGTGTCAGCCCCGAGTGGCACCAGCTCTCCAAACGCGCCAAAGACCTCGGCAGCGCAGCGACCTTGCTGGCCATGCTGCTGGCCGGCGGCATCTGGCTGACCGCCATCGTCCATCGTTTTTTCGGCAACTAGTCTTCGTATTTCGCATCCGCCATGACTCTCCAGACCCTACGCAAACAACCCGATCCCGCCACTCCCCCCAGCTTTTCGCTCGGTGTCTATTGCGGTTCGCGCCCCGGCATCGGCGAGTTGTACCTCGACACCGCCCGTGAAATCGGCCACTGGATCGGCGAGCACGGCGGCCAGTTGGTGTATGGCGGCGGCAAGAGCGGCATGATGGGTGTCGTCGCGCAGGCCACTCAAGAGGCCGGCGGGCGCGTGGTCGGTGTGATTCCCCATGCGCTGGTCGACAAGGAACACGCCAATCTGCTGTGCGACGAGCTGTACGTCGTCGACACCATGCACGAACGCAAGGCGCTGATGGCCGACCGCGCCCAGGCTTTCCTGGCGATTCCCGGCGGGATCGGCACGCTCGAAGAGCTGTTCGAAGTCTGGACTTGGCGGCAGCTCGGCTACCACGACAAGCCCGTGGGCATCCTCAATGTGGGCGGCTACTACGACGCCATGCTGCAGTTCCTGCGCCACAGCGTGAGCCAGGGCCTGATGAACGAATGGCAGATGGATCTGGTGCAGGTGGGCGACAGCGCACGCACGCTGCTGCCGACACTGGTCGAGTCGGCCGGCCTCAGCCGGTTCTCTGCCGTCGGTCAGGTCGCCTGAGACGGGTGCTGCAGGGCGCACCTGCAGCCCTGCAAAGGCAGCCCGGGCGGCGGATCAGACCGCGGCTTCGTTTTCTTCGCCGGTGCGGATGCGGACGATGCGTTCGACGGGCGACACAAAGATCTTGCCGTCGCCGATCTTGCCGGTGCGTGCGGCGTTGAGCACGGCCTCCACGCAGCGGTCGACGTCGCCGTCGTTCACGACCAGCTCGACCTTCACCTTGGGCAGGAAGTCGACCACGTATTCCGCACCCCGGTAGAGCTCGGTATGACCCTTTTGACGGCCGAAGCCCTTGACCTCGGTCACCGTCAGGCCCGAGACACCGTAGTCGGCCAAGGCCTCGCGAACTTCGTCGAGCTTGAACGGTTTGATGATGGCTGTGATGAGTTTCATGGGCGTGGCTCCTAGGGTACTACTCGATGGATATGCAATGGCGATGACGCACGACACGTCGTGCCGCTATTTTTGCATGGCTGCAGCGCTCGCGCACGGGCCACGGGCCGGCACGGCTCACTCGCGGTACTGGTTGGTGATCGGATAACGCCAATCCTTGCCGAAATTGCGGTGGGTCACGCGCGGACCGACCGCGGACTGGCGGCGCTTGTACTCGTTGATGCGGACCAGCCGCGCGACGCGCTCGACTTCGGCCCGCTCGTGGCCCGCCGCGACGATCTGGTCGATGGTCTGGTCTTCCTCGACAAACCGGGCCAGCATGTCGTCCAGTTGCTCGTAGGGTGGCAGGCTGTCCTGGTCGGTCTGGTCGGCGCGCAGTTCGGCACTGGGCGGACGGGTGATGATGCGCTCGGGAATCGGGCTGCTGCCCGTGCCATAGGGATCGTTCGCATTGCGCCAGCGCGCCAGATCGAACACCCGGGTCTTGAACACGTCCTTGATCACGGCGAATCCGCCGGCCATGTCGCCGTAGAGCGTGCAATAGCCGGTCGCCAGTTCGCTCTTGTTGCCCGTGGTCAGCACCATCGAACCGAACTTGTTGGACAGCGCCATGAGCAGCACGCCCCGGATACGGGCCTGGATGTTCTCTTCGGTCGTGTCCTCGGGCAGGCCTTCGAACTCGTGCGCCAGAGCGGCGCGGAACGCCTCGAACTGCGGCACGATCGAGATCTCGTCGTAACGCACGCCCATTCGGGCGGCCATGTCGCGTGCATCCAGCCAGCTGATGTCTGCGGTGTAGGGCGAAGGCATCATCACCGCGCGCACGCGATCGGCGCCCAGTGCATCGACGGCAATCGCCATCACCAGGGCCGAGTCGATGCCGCCGGACAAGCCCAGCAGCACGCCCGGGAAGCGGTTCTTGGTGACGTAGTCGCGCACCGACAGGACCAGGGCGTCCCACAGATCGGCCTCGTCGCTGCGCGCCGGTGCGAGCTCGGCGTGCACGGCCGCCGGCTGCCCGTCGGGCAGGTCGATACGGCCAAAAAACAGCTGCTCGCGGAAACTCTCGGCCTGGCCGCGAAGCTGGCCCTTGCCGTCGAGCACAAACGATGCGCCGTCGAAAACCAGTTCGTCCTGTCCACCCACCATGTGCGCGTAGATCAGCGGCAGGCCGGTCTGGCGCGCGCGCAGACCCATGCTGGCCACACGCTCGACGCCCTTGCCGACATGGAACGGCGACGCATTGATCACGGCCAGCACCTGAGCGCCCGCCTGCAGGGCGGCCTGGGCCGGACCTTCGAACCAGGCGTCCTCGCAGATCAGCAGGCCGACCCGCACGCCGCCGATCTCCAGGACCGCTGGCGTATCGCCCGGCGAGAAATAGCGCCGTTCGTCAAACACCTGGTAATTGGGCAGTTCGCGCTTGGCATACGACAGCACACGCCGTCCGCCCCGCAGCACCGTCGCACGGTTGCCGCGCTGGTGGACCGCCACGCTGCGGGTGCGCACGTCCTGTCCGCTGGGATGGCCGACCACCACCGTCATGTCCGGCAGATCGGCGAGCTCGCGCGCGATGTCGTCCAAAGCCGATTCGCAACCGGCCATGAAAGCCGGCCGCAGAAAAAGATCCTCGGCAGCGTATCCGCACAGGGAAAGTTCGGGCGTCAGCAGCAGATGCGCGCCCTGTGCGTGGGCTTGCCGTGCGGATGCGATGATTTTTTGCGCGTTGCCCGCGAGGTCGCCCACGACAAAATTAAGCTGGGCAATGCAGAATGTGAGCGACATGAATGATCTGGACCAACAAGGAAAAGAGCCGGAGGACAATTATGTCATCGTGTGCTCGGACGAATGGGCTGCCGTCGACGCGGCCGAATGGAATGCGCTGCTGGCCGAACAGGCCACTCCCACGCCCTTCATGCGCCATGAGTACCTGAGCGCGCTGCACGAGACCGGCTGTGCCGGCCCCGACACCGGCTGGGCCTTGCAACTCTTCACGCTGCGCGCAGACGGCCCCCAGGCGGCGTCGCAGCCCTTGCTGGCTGCCGTGGCCGTCTACGTGAAGTCGCACAGCTACGGAGAATACGTGTTCGACTGGGCCTGGGCCGATGCCTACGCCCGCAACGGGCTCGACTACTACCCCAAGGCGCTCATCGCCGTCCCCTTCACCCCGGTACCCGGCAGCCGTATCCTGGCCAGAACGCCCGAGTGGCGTGCAGCCCTGCTGCAGACACTCACGCAATGGGCCCGTGACGCCGGACTCTCGTCCCTGCATCTTCTTTTCGGCGATGCGGCCGATCTCGAGGCCGCCGATGCCGCAGGCCTGATGGTGCGCCAGGGCGTCCAGTTCCACTGGCGCAACCGGGAGCCGGAGCGTTACGGCGACTTCGACGACTTCCTCGCCGGACTCAGCCACGACAAACGCAAGAAGATCCGGCAGGAACGCCGCAAGGTCGCCGATGCAGGCGTCGCATTCGACATCCGGCACGGCACGCAGATTCGCCCGCAGGATTGGGACTACTTCTACCGCTGCTACGAGCAGACCTATCTCGAGCACGGCAATGCGCCCTACCTGAATCGCGAATTCTTCGGCCGCATGGCGCACGCGCTGGCGGACCGCTGGGTGCTGTTCACCGCTCACATCGACGGACGGCCCGTGGCCTGCAGCCTGCTGGCCCTCCATCCCGATGCCGAAGGCCGGCCGCAGTACGCCTACGGTCGATACTGGGGATCGACCGAGACCGTCGCGTGCCTGCACTTCGAAGCGTGCTACTACCAACCGATCGCCTGGTGCATCGCGAACGGCGTGCAGCGCTTCGAGGGCGGCGCGCAGGGCGAACACAAGATGGCGCGCGCCCTCATGCCCCAGCCCACGGCGAGTGCGCATTGGCTGGCCCACCCGGCTTTCGCGGACGCGGTGGGCCACTTCCTCGAGCGCGAGACGCAGGGCATGGACCAGTACCTCGAGTCGCTGCGGCAACGCTCCCCCTTCAAGCGCTGACAGCCGGATATGAGGCCGGCGTGCGCGGCAAGCCCGCCCGCGCGAATCCTGAAACAGCCGACGGCCATGTCAGCATTTGACTGACAGCAGCCGGGCGGCTTCGCGTCACAAAATGACCTGTTTTCGGCATCTGTCGTCAGCTTGCCTGGATTTGCAGTCAATGTGATTCAGCGTGCTGGCTTCGGCTGCCAGGGTTGACAGCCCTCATGTAACAAAGTCATAATGGCGGTCCGTTTAACAACCAACACAGTTGGTCGTTCGGTGCTACTCGCGGATCCAGACAGCGGTCCCGTCGCGGTATCGAATGCGTCAAATGGGCCTCGTGCCCGCCACACCGGTTCTGCCGGCCGGGTGCAGTCATGGCTTTGGCCGGGCTGTCCGTCACCCATCAAAAACAACGTTCGCCTGCCGTCGATTTCGACAGCCCGGGTCTGCCAGCCGCAATTTTCGCGATGGGCACTCGCTGCGGCATCTTCGCGGCAGGTCGGACGTCCTGTTGTCGTCTCTTTCAGGCGGCGCTGATTCATTCCAACAAGAGGGAACCCAAGCGCATGGCAAAAGAAATCGTGATCGATCACGTCTTCAAGGTCTTCGGAGATCATCCGGAAACCGCTCTGGACCTGGTCAAACAAGGCTTCTCCAAACAAGACATCCTGGTCAAGACCGGGAATTCAATCGGTGTCTTCGACGCCAACTTCACCATCAACGAAGGTGAGATCTTCGTCATCATGGGCCTCTCGGGCTCGGGCAAATCCACCTTGGTTCGCCTGCTCAATCGCCTGATCGAACCCACCGCGGGACGCATTCTGGTCAACGGCGACAACATCAACGACTACGGCGACAAGGCCCTGCGCGCACTGCGCCGCAAGGACATCAGCATGGTGTTCCAGTCGTTTGCGCTGATGCCGCACATGACCGTGCTCGACAACACCGCATTCGGCCTCGAACTGGCCGGCGTCGACAAGGCCAGCCGCCAGGAACAAGCGCACAAGGCGCTCGAGCAGGTCGGCCTGGGCGCCTGGGGCGCCAGCTACCCCGACGAACTGTCGGGCGGCATGCAGCAGCGGGTCGGGCTGGCCCGCGCCCTGGCCTCGGATCCCTCGATCCTGCTGATGGACGAGGCCTTTTCCGCGCTCGACCCCATCATCCGCACCGACATGCAGAGCGAACTGCTGCGGCTTCAGGAAATCCAGCGCCGCACGATCGTGTTCATTTCGCACGACCTCGACGAAGCCATGCGCATCGGCGACCGCATCGCGATCATGAAGGACGGTCATGTGGTGCAGGTCGGCACGCCCGAAGAAATCCTTCGCAATCCTGCAGACGACTACGTGCGCAACTTCATCCGTGGCGTCGACACGGCAGCCGTGTTCAAGGCCGGCGATATCGCACGCCGCTCGCAGGTGGTCGTGGCCGAGAGCCGGACCAAGGGCTGCCGCGCCGCACTGAAGATGCTGGAGGACAGCGATCGCACCTATGCATTCGTGGTCAGCCCCTCGGAAAAATTCCTGGGCATTGTCTCGATCGACTCCCTGCGCGAAGCGCTCAAGGACCACGAGGGTCCGCTGGGCCTGCAGCACGCCTACCTGCCCGAGATCGAGACCATCAACGCCGACCATCCGGTGGCCGACCTTTTCACCCACGTTGCCCAGCACCCCTGGCCGGTGCCGGTGATCGATGCGAACGGCCGCTACCGCGGTGCGATCAGCAAGACCACGCTGCTCAAGTTCCTGGACCGCAACAGCGATTGAGGGCGGCGCACGCCGCTCGCCACGCACGCCCGCAGATGGGTGCTGCGCAGACCTCTCAACCAAAAAAACACGCGGAGGGCCTAGCCTATGACAACAGAAAAGACCACCGATTTCCTGCCCATCCAGCTCGCGCAGAACGACAGCGCTGCGGATGATCCCTGGGGCAGCATGAACGCCGCGCCCGAAGCGCCTGCCGATGTCTCAGCCTCGGGCCCGGCCGATGGCGCAGAGCCGGCAGCCGCCGGCAGCGACGCAACCGTCGACCCCTGGGGCGCCGAAAACGCCGGCACAGGCGACACCCCGACCGCCGACGTACCGGCTGCTCCCGACGCCGGCGGTGCCGACTGGCTGGGCTCGCCTGCAGCGGCATCCAGCTCGCCGGACGGCGGCGGCCTGCATCTCAGCAGCCTGTGGGACGGCTCGTTGCCCATACAGGACTGGATCAACCACGGCCTGAGCTGGGTCGTCACCCACTTCCGGCCCTTCTTCCAGACCGTGCGCGGCCCGATCGACGGCACGCTCGACGGTGTCCAATCTCTCCTGCTCAGCGTGCCGACGTTGGGCATGATCCTGCTGATGACGCTGCTGGCCTGGCAGTTCGCCGGCCGGGCACTGGCCGTCGGCACGGCGCTGTCGCTGCTGGTGGTCGCGATGCTGGGCATCTGGCCCGAAGCCATGGTCACCTTGGCCCTGGTCCTGACATCGCTGGTGTTCTGCCTGATCATCGGGCTGCCGCTGGGCATCTACCTGGCCAGCAGCGACCGCGCGCAGCGCATCGTCCGCCCCGTGCTCGACGCCATGCAGACCACACCGGCCTTCGTCTACCTGGTGCCCGTGGTCATGCTGTTCGGTATCGGCAATGTGCCCGGTGTCATCGTCACCATCGTCTTTGCGCTGGCACCGCTGGTGCGGCTCACTGCACTGGGCATTCGCCAGGTGCGTCCGGACCTGATCGAAGCCTCCCGTGCCTACGGCGCTTCGCCGTGGCAATTGCTGGTCAAGGTGCAGATTCCGCTGGCGATGCCGTCCATCATGGCCGGTATCAACCAGGCGCTGATGCTGTCGCTGTCCATGGTCGTGATCGCATCGATGATCGCGGTCGGCGGCCTGGGCCAGATGGTGTTGCGCGGTATCGGCCGGCTGGACATGGGTCTGGCTACCGTGGGCGGGCTGGGCATCGTGCTCCTGGCCATCACGCTCGATCGCCTGACGCAGGCCATGGGTCAGCCCAAGCGCGGTGTGCGCCACTGGTATCAGACCGGCCCTGCAGGCTGGATCTGGCGCCTGACGGGCGGCGATCGCCCCAAGGGCACCGTGCAGGCGGACGCCCCCGCCACGCCGGCAGCAGCGCCCTCGCCCACCACACGCAAGAACGGCGACAGCGCCCAGCCCGACGAAAAGATGCGTCTGACCTCGGCGCCGTCCAAGGCCTGAATGTGACGGCCGCGCAGCGTGTGCGGCCTCGCCCTCTCACCCGGCCGCCACGCTGCGGCCCGGGTGAATCACACAGGCTGGTGCCTGTCGCCAGCCGGATTTCTCCACGCGAACCCATCGACGAGATCGAAAAGGACACACCATGATCACCTCCTCGCTCAACGCTTTCGCCAAAAGTGCCATCATGACCAGCCTGCTGGCATGGGGCGCTGCGGCCATGGCTCAGGACCTGCCCGGCAAGGGCGTGAAAGTCCAGCCCCTGCAAAGTTCGGTGGCCGAAGAAACCTTCCAGACCCTGCTGGTGAGCCGCGCGCTTGAAAAGCTGGGCTACGACGTCCAGCCGATCAAGGAAATCGAGTACGCCACCGCCTATGTGGCGATCGCGAATGGCGACGGCACGCTGATCGCGGCCAACTGGGTTCCCCTGCACGACGACTTCTACAAGAACGCCGGCGGCGACGCCAAACTGTGGCGCAAAGGGACTTATTCGACCAACGCGCTGCAGGGCTACCTGATCGACAAGAAAACGGCCGATCAGTACAAGATCACCAGTATCGAGCAGCTCAAGGATCCCAAGATCGCCAAGCTCTTCGACACCGACGGCGACGGCAAGGCCGACCTGACCGGCTGCAATCCGGGCTGGGGCTGCGAAGCGGTGATCAACCACCAGATCCAGGCTTACAAGCTGAACGATTCGGTCAGGCACGTGCAGGGCAGCTACGCCGCCCTGATGGCCGACACCATCTCGCGCTACCGCGATGGCAAGCCGGTGCTCTACTACACCTGGACCCCCTACTGGGTGAGCGGCGTGCTCAAGCCCGGCACCGACGTGACGTGGCTGGAGGTTCCGTTCTCTTCCCTGCCCGGCGAGCAGTCGGGCACCAGCACAAAACTCGCCAACGGCAAGGATTACGGTTTTGTGCCGAACACGCAGCACATCGTGGCGAACAAGGCTTTTGCCGACGCGAATCCGGCTGCCGCCAAGCTGTTCGAGCTGATGAAGCTGCCAGTGGGCGACATCAATGCACAGAATCTGCGCATGCGTGACGGCGAAGCGTCGCAGACCGACATTGCCCGCCACGTCGACGGTTGGATCAAGGGTCACCAGAAGACCTTCGATGGCTGGATCCAGCAAGCCACTGCCGCTGCCAAATAAACCAAGCATCGGTCTGCAACAAAAAAAGCCGGGCATCTCGCCCGGCTTTTTTGTGTCTGCAGCTCAGGTGCCGCACCCTCAGCCCTTCATTTGTCGCGCACCACCAAGGTCACTTTCTGGTCCATCGCCATCAAGGCCTGCATGATGCGCTCGAGCGAGATCTCCTGCAGTTTGTACTGGCGCAACTGGCAGACCTTGGAGCGTCCCATGCCGGTAAGCGCGGCGACCTGCAGCTGATTGAGGCGCCGTTGGTCGATGACCTGATTGAGCTTGGCGGCCAGCGTGAGCTTGGCCGAAGCTTCAGGCAAGGACTCGACCCCCAGATCCACCGCCAGTCGACCGCCCGATGCATACAGGGGGTCCTCATGCCCCTGGCGATGCCAACTGCGGACCGTGGACATGCGCTCCACAGCCTGGCACATGGCCTGGCGCACGGCCTCTTCTGTGTTGTTTCCGATTGATTGTGCTGTCATACCCGTCACGTTGAACTCCCAGTTGAAAGTGGCTACAAGCCATTCCTTGCAGCGCGCATCGCGGTGACGCGATGGCTCACTGAAAAAAAGCGGGGCAGCTAAGCCCCGTGAAAACGACCGAGTTGACCCCGGATCGCAAGGGGAAACCGCAGCAGCCGGGCCGACTTTGCACTTTGTGCCAAACAGGCTTCGGCGATACGATTGGCTTATTGTGGTTACCGCATGACACAGGTTTCCGACGGCCTTGCACTAAATGACATTAGTTAACAATACTGGCGCAACTTCCATCGCGCGCCCATGAAAAAACCCGGCTCGACGACATGTCGAACCGGGTTCTCTTTTTGGGCTTCCGCGGCGGCTCGGCCGCTGCGGCTTCAGGCCGTGCGGCGGCGTTGGGCCTGCTCGACCGCGCGGCGCACCGTCCGGGGATCGCGGCCATACATGTCGGCAAAGCCGTCGATGGTCTGGCCGCTGGCCTCGTACGCTCGCAGCAGTGCTTCGTCGCGGGCCGCAGCCTCGCCGGCCTCGGCCAGCGCCTCGTCGACCAGCACATTGAGCTTGTCGTCGCGTTGGCGCACCCTCATGGCATAGTCTTCACGAGAGAGGCCCGAGGCCTCGTAGGCGGCCACGATGCGGCGGCGCAGCTTGGGCGCCAGGTCTTCGGGCGTGCGCGACTGACGACGACGGAAGACTTCGAGCAGGGCATGGTGCACATGCTCGGGCGCCATCGCCTCGACGGCGGCGCCAGCGAGATCATGCCGTGCCAGTCCGGCCGCCACGGCGGTCAGATACCGGCTGGAGCGGGTATGCAATCCCAGCGCGACTTTCAGTTCGTCGGCAGGCAGGGCCTCGGGGTGTGCGTCGACCAGATCCTGGAAGATGCCCCGCTTGAGCGGCAGCGGGTTCTCGCCGAACAGCACGGGATACAGATCCGCCAGCTTGACTTGCAGCGGATGGCTGCGGGGCTGTCGGGCCGGCTGCCCGGCCTTGGGCTGGGCCCCCTGCCCGCCGGGCTGGCGGGTTTCCGGAGCACCTGCGGCCGAGGATCTGCCCTGGCCTCGGCGGCCACGACGGGCCGGCCGGCCACCGCGTTCCGCGCCGTTCGGGTTGTTGTTTTTCTGGCCAGGCGCTTGCGATACGGTCTGCGCATCCGGCGTGGTCGGGGAATCTGTCATGGCAAGAAAGTTAAAGTCGAACGCAACCCGCCATCATGCCAGAGTCGCGGAGCCCTCGCCGCTTCAGGCCGGCTCCATGCCGTTGTCGAGCTTGGTCTGGACCGCCTGCGGGGACACGAGAAAGTCCAGCCAGGCACGGACGGCTTCGGGCTGCGAGGCCTCCGGGGTGATGCCTGCGGAGAAACGCGTGACGATCTGGATCTCGGGCGGCAGCGGCCCCACGATGGCGATACCCTGGACGTTGAGCAGTTCGCTCAGTTGCTGAAAACCCAGTTCGACCTCGCCTTTGGCCACCAAAGAACCGACCGGCACGCCGGGAGGCGCTTGCACGATTCGGTCCTGGATCGCCGCATCGATGCCCCAGCGTTCGAACAACCGGGCCAGTTGCACGCCGCTCGGTCCGGTCGAGTAGCTGAGGGTCGTGGCCGCCAGCACGGCTTGCTTGACGTCTTCTTCGGTTGCAATGGCCGGCTGCGCGGCGCCGGCGCGCACGGCGACCGCCACACCCGACTTCACGAGGTCGACGCGGCTGCCCTCGCGCACCCGGCCGGCTGCCGTGAGCCGGTCGATGGCATCGGCGGCCAGGATGACGACATCGAACACCTCGCCGGCCTGCACGCGCTTGGCGGCATCGACGCCCCCGACAGACTCGATCTCGACGGCATGACCGCTGGCTTGCTGAAACTGCGAGGCCAGGCTGGACAGCAGCTGGCGTGTGGCCATCGAAGAGATGACCCGAATAGGTTGACCCATGGAATTGTCTCGGTATGTTGTTGCGCGGACGGCCTGCGTGTCCCCATGCACATCGGCACGGCTGCGGCCCCTGCAGAAATTAGAGCACAGCGGGAGAACGTCTCGCATAGCGACTCGCACTGGCTGTTATGCGCAGGATCGCAAGTTCCCGCAATTCGGCGATTTTTGTTATCGTGCGCGGCATGACCCGACAGGATCACAACTTTGCCGACTATTGCTGCGAATTGCTGGCCCCGACCGTGGGCGCGTGCCGCTGGCGCCGCATGTTCGGCGGCTACGGCATCAGCACGGGCGGACTGACGTTTGCCCTGGTGACCGACGAGCTGCTCTATCTCAAGACCGATGCGCAGAGCGAGGCTGCCTGGCGTGAGGCCGGCTGCAGCCCTTTCACCTACGCGTCCCGCGGACGGCAGGTCAAGCTCAACTACCACAGCGCGCCGCCCGAGGCGATGGAGTCCCCTGCAGCCATGGCCGCCTGGGCCAGACTGGCACTGGATTGCGCGCTGCGCGTGCAGGCAGCTCGATCCAGGCCCCGTTTGCCACGCGAAGACGACATGGGAGGCCGAAAGGCCAGAGAGGCCGGCCAAGGGCCGGGCAAAAGAATCCGGCGGGCCGGACCTCCCGGCGGCTGAACCAGGAAGGCCTGGCTCCAACCCGACAGGGAGGCCGGCCCGGACCGGCCGGCGTGCGCAGGACTCAGCGGCCGACCATGTCGCCGGGGACGACCCACTGGTCGAACTGTTCGGCGGTGACATGGCCGGAGGCGATGGCGGCCTCGCGCAGGCTGCTGCCCTCCTTGTGGGCCTTCTTGGCGATGTAGGCTGCCTTGTCGTAGCCGATGTGCGTGTTGAGCGCCGTCACCAGCATGAGCGAGCCTTGCACCAACGCGGTGATGCGGTCGCGGTTGGGTTCGATGCCCACGGCGCAATGGTCGTTGAAGCTGACGAAACCGTCGGCCAGCAGACGCACGCTTTGCAGGAAGTTGTGCGCCACCATCGGACGGAAGACGTTCAGCTCGAAGTTGCCCGACGCACCGCCGAAGTTGATCGCCACATCGTTGCCGAACACCTGAGCCGACAGCATGGTGGCCGCTTCGCTCTGCGTGGGATTGACCTTGCCCGGCATGATGGAAGAACCCGGCTCGTTTTCCGGAATGCTCAGTTCGCCGATGCCGCTGCGCGGGCCGCTGGCCAGCCAGCGCACGTCGTTGGCGATCTTGGTGAAGCTCGCGGCCAGGGTCTTGAGGGCGCCGTGGGCATGCACCAGCGCATCGACCGAAGCCAGCGACTCGAACTTGTTGGGCGACGTCACGAAGGGCAGGCCGGTCAGGGCCGCCAACTCCTGGGCCACGCCTTCGGCATAGCCCTTGGGCGCGTTCAGGCCGGTGCCGACGGCGGTGCCGCCGAGGGCCAGTTCGTACAGGTGAGGCAGCGCATCCCGCACATGCTTCTCGCCATGCACCAGTTGGGCGACGTAGCCCGAGAACTCCTGGCCCAGCGTGAGCGGCGTAGCGTCCTGCAGATGGGTGCGACCGATCTTGACGATGCCGTCGAAATCCTGCGCCTTCTGCTGCAGCGTGGTGCGCAGCTTGGCGATGGCCGGCAGCAGCTTGTGCGTCAGGGCTTCGACCGCCGCGACATGCATGGCCGTGGGAAACACGTCGTTGCTGGACTGGCTGCGGTTGACGTCGTCGTTGGGGTGGACAAGACGCCCTTCCCCGCGCTGGCCGCCCAGCAGTTCGCTGGCGCGGTTGGCCAGCACCTCGTTGACGTTCATGTTGGTCTGGGTGCCCGAGCCGGTCTGCCAGACCACCAGCGGAAATTCGTCCGGATGCTTGTCGGCCAGCACTTCGTCGGCGGCAGCGATGATGGCGTTGGTCTTTTTCTCGTCCTGCAGACCCAGGGCCGCGTTGACCTTGGCCGACGCACGCTTGACCAGCGCCAGGGCGCGGATGATTTCCTTGGGCTGCTTTTCGCCCGAGATGTCGAAGTTGTGCAGCGAACGCTGGGTCTGGGCGCCCCAGAGCTTGTCTGCGGGGACCTCGATCGGGCCAAAGGTGTCTTTTTCGATCCGTGTCGACATGGGTGGCTTGCCTTCTCTCTTGATTCCTGTGTGGATGAAGCCCGGTTTGCGCCTGCCTGCACCGGACACGCCGGCGCGGGGACCTGACGTGGGCTCCATGATGCCCGCGCGCGCATAAACGCGCGACCAGCAGGGTCGCATCCGAACAAACGCGAATCATACGCACCTTCGAACGCAACAAAAGGTATTGCTGCGCCGGGACGACGATTTCACTAAACTCCGCGACGCGCTTTTTCCATCAATAAGAGCTGCCTCGAAGGGCTCCACGACTCCACGGACACAACGATGACGACCACGATCAAGCGCGACGACCTCATCGAGAGCGTTGCCGCCGCACTGCAATACATCAGCTATTACCACCCTGCAGACTACATCGCGCATCTGGCGCGGGCCTACGAGCGCGAGCAGAGCCCGGCGGCCAAGGACGCCATGGCCCAGATCCTGACCAACTCGCGCATGAGCGCGACCGGCCAGCGCCCCATCTGCCAGGACACCGGGATCGTGAATGTCTTCCTGAAGGTCGGCATGAACGTGCGTTTCGAGGGTTTCCCGGCGGGCCTGGACGAAGCCATCAACGAAGGCGTGCGCCGGGGCTACAACCATCCGGACAACACGCTGCGCGCCTCGGTGGTCGCCGATCCGCATTTCGCACGCAAGAACACCAAGGACAACACGCCCGCCGTGATCTTCACCGAGCTGGTCCCGGGCGACACGCTGGACATCACCGTGGCGGCCAAGGGCGGCGGCAGCGAGAACAAGAGCAAGATGGTCATGCTCAACCCCAGCGACTCGCTGGTGGACTGGGTGCTCAAGACCGTTCCGACCATGGGCGCCGGCTGGTGTCCGCCGGGCATGCTGGGCATCGGCATCGGCGGCACGGCCGAAAAAGCCGTGCTGATGGCCAAGGAGTCGCTGATGGACGACCTGGACATGTACCAGTTGCTCGAAAAGGCAAGCAAGCGCGAAGCCCTGACGCAAGTCGAGGAACTGCGTCTGGAGCTCTACGAGAAAGTCAACGCGCTCGGGATCGGCGCACAGGGCCTGGGCGGCCTGACCACCGTGCTCGACATCAAGATCAAGATGTACCCCACGCATGCCGCGAGCAAGCCGGTGGCCATGATTCCCAACTGTGCAGCCACGCGCCATGCGCACTTCGTGATGGACGGTTCGGGTCCGGTCTACCTCGAGGCCCCCAGCCTCGACCTGTGGCCCAACGTCAACTGGGCACCCGACGCCAACAAGAGCAAGCGTGTCGATCTCGACCGGCTCACGCAGCAGGAAGTCGCGAGCTGGAAGCCGGGCGACACCCTGCTGCTCAACGGCAAGATGCTCACGGGCCGCGACGCCGCACACAAGCGCATCCAGGACATGCTGGCCAAGGGCGAGTCCCTGCCGGTCGATTTCACCAACCGCGTCATCTACTACGTGGGCCCGGTGGACCCGGTCAGGGACGAAGCCGTCGGTCCGGCCGGCCCGACCACGGCCACGCGCATGGACAAGTTCACCGACATGATGCTCGAACAGACCGGCCTGATCGCCATGATCGGCAAGGCCGAGCGCGGCCCGGTGGCCATCGAATCGATCAAGAAGCACCGCAGCGCCTATCTCATGGCGGTCGGTGGCGCGGCCTACCTGGTCAGCAAGGCCATCAAGACCGCGAAGGTCGTGGGATTCGCCGACCTGGGCATGGAAGCCATCTACGAGTTCGACGTCGTCGACATGCCGGTGACGGTGGCCGTGGACGCGGGCGGGACCAGTGCCCACATCGCGGGCCCGGCCCTGTGGCAACAGAAGATCGCGTCGGGCCAATACAAGGTGCTGGACCTGACCCCGGCCTGAAGCCGGCCCGGCCCCGCACGACGGGGCCGGACACGCCAAACCGAAAAAGAACCGGCAGCCCCACCGGTTTTTTTTCGTCCGCCATGCGGTAACCCCACCGTCATCGTTGCCGTATTGCACCTCATTCTCAATTAATGGCATGATGCCCAGGTTTCCCTTCGACAAGGACCCTGCACCGTGCATCCGAACAAAGAGGACCGAGAGCCGTCCTGCCGCCCACGCGCCGCCCAGACGGCCCATGGCATGCGCCTGGACGTGGACGAACAGTACACCGCCTGCGGCCGTCCCCGTTCGCGCTGGAGCGATCTCGGCTTTCAGGACCTGCGCGACGACGAGGCATTCGTGGTCTGGCTGTACCGCTGCTGGCAGCACAACGAACCGACGCCCTACATCACCGAGCATCGGCTCTCGGGCATGCTGCGTCACGATCGTCTGCATGTATTGCTCGACGACCTGCTGCGCCTGTTCAAGGCCTACGGCCGCGATCCCGCCATGGAACAACCGCTGCTGGGCATGCCCCTGCTGACCTGGCGCGAAGAAACGCTGCTGGCGATGCTGACGCCTGCACCGCTGATACTGGGGGCCCATTGCGACGAGCTGGCGCGGCGCTGTTTCACCGGTTTGCTGGCGCACGGCGTGGAGTTGAGACCGCCACAGGAGATGACCCGCTGCGGCCGGGACCAGCTGGAACTGGCCATCGCCCGCAAGCTCGGCGGCGGCTGGTGCGGCAGCGATTGAACGCCCGGCGATAAAAGGGGCACAATACCGCTGCTGTCTCTTATACACATCTCCGAGCCCACGAGACAGGCAGAAATCTCG
>ERZ1031720.3-NODE-3-length-38049-cov-176.242249_pt1 | contig 38049 bp, 53 predicted proteins | sample MGYA00518750_ERZ1031720 | MGnify/ENA primary metagenome ERZ1031720 (study PRJEB33718, sample SAMN03160008) | human skin metagenome | collected 2014-04-10 | study: EMG produced TPA metagenomics assembly of the PRJNA266117 data set (Human skin bacterial metagenome and... | reverse complement strand
GGTATCGGCCGGTGACCAGATCGCGGTGCAGCTCCGCCAGGTTCTGCTCCAAGTTCATCTCGAATGCCAGCGCGCTGTTGCTGTTGCGCTTGGAGCGCCGGCAATCGTAGTAGGCCTGGACCAGTTCGCTGAACGGGTAGGGGGTCGAATCTGCGGACGGGGCGGACACGGAGCTCGTTGTTCTTGTCGTTGTTGTTCTGATTGCCATCATCGAAGTTCATGTTGAATGCGTTGTTGGCTGAGCGCTGCGACCAGTCGTGCTATCTACGTCGCCTCGGCGATTACTCATCGAGGCAACTACGCTGGACCTACACGGACGCTTTAGACCGGCGGTATCCATGGATGCGCATGGCGGTGCTCACAGAGCAGCGGCACGACCAGATTCAATTCGCACAGGCCTGAAAGCCGTAACCTTCAGGCAGCGGGCGCGGATGGGGTTGAGCGTTTCCAGGCGTTGGCCTGCTTCCCGATGGAGGTTGTGATTTCCATGGTCGCGGCATGTTGGGGAACGCTGATGAAGCGGCTGTCCTTGAACAGCCGCATCAACAGCTCAATCACCTGGACCTTTTCAATCAGCTGGGCCAGGTGCGGGCGCTTGTCTTGCGTGGCGTTTGCCCGGGCAATGAGCATCAGCACATCGATGCACTCGTCGATCACCCGGCGCCCGAGCGACTGCTTCAGTTCGCGCGGGATATTGCGGGTTAGGTTCGTGGCCATCTGGAGCAAGCCCAGTGAGGCCTTGTAGATCGAAAGCTCGGTGTGCATTGCCATTGGGTTCCCTCCATGGGCGACCGCCCGTTGCCGGGCGGTTAAATGAATGAATTACTGAATAATTTCGCTGCGGACGGGGCGGACACGGAGCACGCTGCTCTTGCCGCTGCTGGTCTGACTGCCATCACCGAAGTACATGGTGAACGCGTAGTCGGCTGAGCGCTGCGAAGATGACCAGTACCATGTGGGCTGGAACGCTTCAGGAGCGCTGGCGAGGAACGCCTCGTGCACGGTCTGCCCTGGGCTTTCCTCGATGTAAAGCAGGCCAACCGGCTCGCTGTTCGGGTTTTCGCCATCCCGGTTCCAGCAGTAGTTGGCCTCAGTGGTCGGCTTGAAGTGGCGATACTGCAGCTCCTGCACATCGCGGGCAGGGATCGACCAGTCGGTGAATCCGCCAATTTCCAGCTTTAGCACCTTCTGCGCCAACTCGCTGCCAGCTGCAGCCATGGCCTCGGTGTTGGCGCGGCTGTTAGTGAAGCTATCAGCTCCCTCGACCTTCAAGCCTCGAGGCCCCCATTCACCCTCAAGTTCGTGTGCAGCACCTGCGGTGATCCACAGGTGGCGCTCGCCGGTTTCAGGATCGCGGGTGATGCCGGTAACGAAACCGCCGCCGTAGGCCTGTCCGATTGTTGGGGTCGTCGATTTTGCTGCTTTCTCAACTGCGTTCATGTGCTGCTCCTTTTCGTGCAGGCAACAAAAAGGGCGCCTATGCGCCCGTTTGTTCGAATGAATGAAGAATCAAATGAAGAATCTGCGGACGGGGCGGACACGGAGCTCGTAGCCCTTGCCGGCGTAGTCCTGATCGCCATCACCGAAGGTCATGCAGAACGCGCCGTAGGCTGAGCGCTGCGTGCTGCTCCAGTACGCCCCCTCAGTGATCAGACCGTGGACCCAGGCCTGGTAAAGCTGGGAGGCTGCTGGAAGATCAAAGTCCGCATGACCATCCGCTTGATGGGTGCGGGCAGCCTCGGCAGCAGGGTGGCCGCCTTCATCGATCAGCGTGTCGGTGTTGACTTTGCCGTCATGGCGACTGGTCGCCTTCGATTCCTTGGAGCGGCCACCCCATTCATGCTCGCCCACATCTTCATGAGCGAAGATCAGGTAGTGGGCCGGCACATCGCCAATAGCGGGGATGTAACCGCCGTTGATGCCGCCCTGACCTGGCCAGGGCTGGCCGATAGCGGGGATGTCCAACGGTTCCGGCAGGATTCCTGCTGGTTGCTGCACCGGTGCGATCTGGCTGAGAACGGATGCCAGGGCCAGTTGAGCCACCGTGGCGGCCGGTAGCTTGATCGTTGCCTCACCAATGGTGAGCGTGATTTTTTCCTGCTTCATGGGTATTCCTCATGGAATCTCGGGGTTAAACAACCTGGTCCAGAGTGGCAACGACCTTGTAGATGTGGTCCATCGACGATTCGCCCTCGGATTCAAGCTCGAGCACCTTATCGTCGAGCAGGCGAATCAGCAGGGCGGTTACCTGCTCGGTGCTGAGGGCAAGGCGGCTTTGCAGCCAATGGGCCCTGAACGGGCTTCCGTTCGACTTGAGTACGATCAGCTGCTTGGTGTCGTCGTAGTCGAAGTCGCCGAACTCCTTGGCGCTCTGGAACTCCGGAGCCATGGTATCGCTGGTATCCAGCGGGTTCTGCTGTTGCTGCTGTTCAGCCAGCTCCAGTTGCTGCTTCTGACGGCGATCAAGGCCGGCGACCGCGATGATCTCGGAAGCACTAAACGGCAGTTCACCCTGGTCGCGCTCGGCGCGGATGCCGTCGAGGCCTTCGGCATAGTCGTTCGGAGCTAGTACCAGCAAGGCCAGCTTGCCCGACAGATCAATCAGGCCATGCCGGTTCGGGTCCTGGGCATCCACCACACCGGTCACCGTGATGTTCTTCTCCTTGAACTTGGAGTCGGCGATCTTGATCGGGATGGTGTCGACGCTGCGTGAGCTGATGATGCCAACCGCAGTCCACACAACCTCTTCGGCCTGCTTGGTGATGCGGTCGATCACCTCCTGCTGGTCGTCTTCGCCCAAGCGCCCGAACGGCACCTTGATGTTGCGCAGCTCGAACAGGACAGCTTCGACCAGGTCGTGCACCATAAGCTGGTGGGCGAAGGTCATGGAATCGACTCCGTGCAGCTTGGCGCGCTCGATGGCTTCGCGGTGCTCTACTTTCATGCGGTTTTCCTCAGTACTTAGCGATCTCTTCCAGCTTCTTCTGCTGGTGAACGCTCAGAAGGGTGCGCGGGCCATGGCGCTTGAAGTTGGCCCGCAGGTTTTCGACGAACTCTTCTTCCCAGGCGCCAGACGCGTGAAGTTCCGCGGCGGCGAGCATGGAGCTGAATTCCTCGATCCGGTCGTAGAGTTCTTCCACGGTCTGGCTGGCCATTACGCTGCCGCCTTGCTGTGCCGAACCGACTGGATGTGGTGGATCAGGGCTGTGCAGATGGCTTCGAAGTCGCTGGCGCGGTACAGCTTGGCCGAGCGTTCCTGTGCGACCGCCTCGAAGCCCAGCGAGGCCAGGAAGTCGGCAGTGAGGGTGAAGCCCAAGGTTGCACTGATGTCGCCCAGTTTGATGCGGCGGCCATCGTCAGCGGCCTGCTGTGCTGCTGGCGCTGCGCTGGTGATCTGCGTTACCGCCGGCGCCGGTTCATCCTTGGCGACTGGCTCGGTCGCCTGCTGCTCTTGTACCTGCGGCTGGACCTGTTCCTGCGGGTCGGCCTGTTGCGCCGATTGCTGGCGCGCCTGCTCGTCTTGCTGACGCTGCAGCTCGGCATCGCGCTTCTTCTGCTCTGCCTGCTCGTGCTCGCTGATGCGAACCTTGATCAGCGCCACCAGGTCGTCGTTGGCCTTCTGCACCAGGTCCTGTGCATCGGCGAACAGGAACTTGTGGTTGGCCGCCAGGTCATTGAGGCTGGCGATATTCAAGCGGATCAGGTCGCCGATGCGGCTGGCCTCGATCTTCGCCCGGGCCAGTTCGGCGCCGGCCGCTTCGTTCAGGCTGTCGATGGTGCGCTTGCCTTTGATGGCCTCGGCAAAGTTGGCGTGCACCTTCGGCATGCGGATGCGGCCGCCGAGCGTGGCGTCGATCTGGTCAATGTGGTCCTGTAGGGCCTTGGCCGAGTCCATCACAATCTCGGTCCGGATGCTGTCCTTGCGGGACTTGACCAGCTTGTCCAACTCAAGGCGCTTGCGGCGAGCCTCGGCGGCGATGTCGTCGATCGCCTTGAACAGGGCGTCGATGCTTTCGGTCTGACTCAGGGCGTGCTCCTTGGCTGCCTTGAGCTTGTCTTCGACCTCGCTGCACCACTTCACGGTCTTCTCTGCGTCCGCGAAGTCCTGGTCGGTCTTGAGCTCTGTGTTGATGTTGCTGAACACCTCCAGCGCATGCGACTTGAATGCGTCCAGGTTGCTGGCGGTGACCATGCCGGTCACCTCGATACGCAGAGCCGGAAGCTGATCAGGTGCAGCACCGATTACCTCGACCTTGGCTTCCTTGACCTCGAAGGCGCCCAGGTCTTCCTCGAACTGGGCCCAGCCGGCAACCAACTGCTCGCGGCGCCCGGCCACCGGCCGGTACTCCAGGTGGGCGAAGTTGTCGCGGGTACCATCCGAGCAGACGAAGATCACGCGCTCTGCGCCACTGACCAGCAATTGCTGCTCAAGCTGCCAGTAGTAGTGCGGTTCCAGCTCGCCGGCATGGATCTGTGCCACCACCTTCTGGTTCCAGAGCTTGTGCTCGAATAGGGTGTCACCCAGCATCGTGGCCCCGTCCATCGAGGCCAGCAGGTTGCCGCTGGTGCCAACGATGGGGTACAGCTCTTCCCCAAGCATTTCCTCAACCAGGGGGCGGGCCAGCTCTTCGGTGGCGTGGCCACGGTCGAAGATGGCCTGCTGCTGCGGGGTTACCTCTTCGACGATGCCGGTTTTCTTCATCGCCAGCAGGTCGTTGCGGGTCTGGTACTTCGAAGCGCCCATCATCGCGGGCGCCTCCGAAGCGGTGAAGTAGCTGGAACGAAGGGCATGCCACTCGGGCGTGCCTTGCTGGACGTTATGCACTTGCATCGGCGTGATCTCCTTCAATGGGCGCCAGAGCGTGGATGCGCTCAATTTGCTCGGGGGTAACGGTGTATTTGCTGGTCAGGTTGGCCAGCACGTGTTCAGGGCTGGTGCGGTTGTTGGCGATCATTACTCGCCACTTGTCCGCCATTTCATCCAGCTTGCTGTCCGGGTAGGCCGGCAGCTGCTTAGGCTCTTCGGCCTTGCGGACATGGGCCTGGTTGAGCTCGCGCTCGGTCGGGATGTCCTGGACTTCCTCGGCCACGGGCATGCCGCGCAGCACATCCGGGAATACGTCGCGCAGGGCAAATGCCCGGGCGCGCATCTGCCGCATACGCTTCGGGTACTGGGTCCATGGGCCCGACTTGCCAGCCAGGCCGGCCAGCTTGGCGTCGGTCATGCTGAACGTGCGCACCTGCTCTTCCTCGCCGCGCCGCTTAACACGGCAGGTGGCGGTTTCGCCGTCATCCGTCTCGGTGATGTACTCACACATCGGCGAACTACGGGCCAGGGCGATGACTGCATCACCCCACAGGGAAGGTCGGCCGTTGATGACCGCGATGCTTTGCATGGCTTGCATCGGCTGAAGGCCCAGTTCCATGCCCCACTGCACGGCGACCAGGATGTTGGCCGGCTTGCGCTGGAAGTCCTTGGGGACAATGTCGGAATTGGCGAGGTAGTCCGCGAACTTCAACGCTTCGTCGAGGTTCTGCGGCGCCAGGCTAAAAGTTGGCTTGATGGCGAGATCGCTCATGGCGGGTTCCTATCGGGTGATGGCGTCAGCCAGCCCGATCAGCACAAGCCAACCGGTCCAGCCAAGGAGGGAATTGAGGGCGCCGCGCCAGATCAGGTGGCGGCGCCGGCGTTGGGCAGCGGTCATTGCTCAAGCACCTGGAGGGCTTTCTGCTTTTCCTCGCGCGCTTTGATGGCGCAGTCGGCATGTTGGGTGCGCCATCCGCCTTTGTGTCGCTCGAAGTGGCCGCCGCCTTTGGCAACGTGACCTCCGCAGCGGTAGCAGGTGCCTGGGAAGCGGTTCCTCATGGAAACCTCACGACGAACATCCCGCGACGGATACGGATCGTGGTACCCAGCGGCAGGTCGCGGAAAAAGAAGAAGCCCTGACGGTGCAGGGCTTCGATCATTTGTTGGGCATTCGGGGCGATGAAGCCCCGGCAGTTACTGGTCATAACGGCGCTCCAGCAGAATGTCGCGCTCATCCGAGCGCCAGTCACCGGCCTGGAACGGGTAGCCGTCCGGCTCGGCATCGTCTTCTTCGGGTTCCGGCTCGTCGTCCAGGTCGGGCGGGTCGAGCCACATGTCGTAGGCGCTCATGCCGCTGTCTTCCGTATCAGCAGAGCCACTCGGCGCTGGCGAGCAGCACGCACACGCATGTGCATCAACTCGGCCCGTTCGTGGGTGATATCGCCACGGAACAGCGCGTAGCTGACCAGCCCAGAGGCGTAATTGAGTTCTGCTTCGGATGCCACCAAGTCGCCCGGTGGCAAAGCAAGCGCGCGGTCGATGCTCTCGTCGAACACCTTCTGTGCAGTTTGGTTGAACATGGTGGAGTCCTCGGTTGATTCCCTGTCTGGCCCTCAGCATCGAAGGCCAGCCAGTGGAATCTTGTGCAACGGCCCCGAGGTCTATACGGCGCAGCCAGTGTGGGAGTCGCCCACGCCCAGCGCGTCAAAGCCTTTCCAAGCCATTGCGTTGAATCTGCGAGTTGTAAAAGAGAGCTGGGCTCGTAGGAGACCCATGAATCTGCGTTTTGCGCAGAACATGGTTTGCATTATGCGCAGAATTGAATCTGCGTCAAGCGCAGAAATTATTCTGAGGACGAAAAAAATCCCGCACGATGGCGGGATTCTTCGGAAGGTAGCGGACTAAATAGGCTGAGGCCTTACAAACCAGTCATCTTTGTATCGATCACGCGACCGATGAACCGGCAGTTGCCGTCGATCTCAATGGTGCGATACCCAGGGTTGAGAGGGCGTAGGTACTTGATGCCGGCGTCTTCAACATACTGCTTGAAGGTCTTCTCACCGCTATCAAGCATCTCAACGACGTAGTACTTGCCGTTGACCACATCGCTATCAGGCCGCACCAGGATCAGCGAACCGGCCGGAAAGCTTGGGTTGCCCAGGCAGGTCATAGAGTCCCCTTGGACCTTGAGCCAGAAGCCAATGTCGGTCGCGTTCTCGGGGGAAGGGAACCATTCGTAATCGGCGCCCAGGTTGCTTGGCGATTCTGTCAGGTCGCCCGCCTGAACCCAGCTGATCAACGGGTACTCCTTGTCTTTCCGTGTCGGCTGCAGGGTTGAAGTGACGTTGGTTCCCTCATCAGCCTGACCCGCTTGGGTCATGTTGATTTGCAGGGCGCCCAAGATCCGTCCCAGCAGTTCCTTGCTTGCACCCTGCTTCCCGCGCTCAAGGCGCGACAGGTTGCCAGTGTCGGTTTCGACCCGGTGTGCAAGCTCTTCAAGCGTCCAGCCCTTGGCCTTCCGCGCTTTTCTAATGATTTGTCCGATATCCATGGGTGGCGATTTTCCTGTGCCTCTGCGCGACACGCAAAGCGAGCTGCGCAGATTTTTGTTGCATGTAATCTGCGCAATGCGCAGAATTGGTCCGAAACCACCCCAGAAGGTAAATCCCATGTCCCCGCTGAAAAGAGCACGACTGTCCCGCAAGTGGACGCTGGCTGATGTATCAGCCCGCCTCGCTGCGCTGGGCGACCGCCTCGATTCCGGAAACCTATCCCGGGTTGAGCGCGGCGAACAGAAAGCCTCCCCGGCGCTGGCTGAGAAGCTGGCGAAGGTGTTCGAAGGCGACTTGACCGAGATCCACATCCTCTATCCGGAGCGTTTTGCCGGCTCCGACGAAGCGGCGGCCTGATCATGTCGACGACCCAATTAAGCCAGGACCAGGTTGTAAGGTCCCGCAAGAACATGGCGGTTCTCATGCAGCGGCTTGCATCGGTCGGCAACGGTCCGGTTGCGCTTGCAGTCGGTTGCGATGAGGCAACGATCAGCCGCATGAAGCCGGAGAAGTTCCAGCAGTTTGCCGAGATCCTTGCAGTCCTCGACTTGAAGATCGTCCCGATGGAGATGCGTTGCTTCAACCAGCGCGACATCGAAGCCATCCTCCACCAGGCCAAGCGCTGGATGGAGCATGTACAGCACGTAGACCAGCTGGACGAGGAGTAGGCCCATGCCTGCCTTCCAGATCAATGACGCGGAATACTCCGCCCTGGCTGATGAGCCAGCGGACCTGTTCAAGCTGTACTGCGTCATTCGCCGGTGGATGGACTATCGAACCGGCGTATCTGGTGCTGTGCGTCGCTTGAGCGAACAAATGTTCCGCGAAGAGCTGTATATTGCCCCTACTCGCGGGCGGCATGAGTCTGGATCCCCTACCAGGCAGAAGGTCCGCTCCCTCGTTGATCGCCTGATCAGCATCGGTGTAATCACCCCCATTGGACCCTTGGTTTTCGAGCTGCCACACGCGGACTGGGATGGTGCGTCCAAACGATCAGCAACCGATGAACAACCAGATCAGCAACCACATCAACAACCAGGCAGCAATTCGCCAGAGACCACAGAACTCAAGGCCTCCAGCGATGAAGAAGACGGATCAGCAACCACATCAGAATCAGCCGACTCGCTGATCAGCAACCTACCTCCGTTATCCGTTAAAAGCCCTACTACTCTCTCCGCGCGCGGCTACTTCGCGATGCATGACGGCTGGCTGCCACAGGCGAAGACCTGGGCCCCAACTGCAATGCGCAACGCCATCCCAAAAGCCGTCCCCGAAGACACCCTCAACGAATTCCGCTCTTACTGGATCGCACGCCCCGAGAAGGAGCAGTCGCAGGCCCAGTGGGAGCACCAACTCGCCCAGTCCCTGAAACACCACATACGCCAGGCGCAAGCCGGGGGGTACTCCGATGGAAAATCAAGAACAGGTTCAGGCCTCCGTGCAGCGCCTGGTCAACAACGTCGTCTCTCTGCCGTCGACCGCGTCGAAGCGAACGTCGCCGCAGCACGAGCAGCCCGAGGCGAATGCTCCGGAGCCCCTGAGCCTTGGACTGCTGGAGAAACTCTGGATCACGATGACCCAGACCTATGGCCACAAGTGGACCAGCAACTTCGGTGACATGCCGAAGGCTGATCACGCTTGGGCAAAGATTTTGGGCGGACTCACTGGGCAGCAGATCGCCAACGGCCTGCGCCGCATGATCGATCTGGCCAGCGCCAACAGTGACGACAAGGAGATCTGGCCGCCAGCGGCGCCAGAGTTCAGGGCCATGTGCTTGCACGTTCCAGGCCTGCCGCCTGTTGACCGCGCTTGGCACGAAGCCCTGCTCGGCAAGTACAGCCACGAAGCGGTGCGTGTAGCGGCAGAAGCCACCGACACCTTCGACCTGCGCGAAGCAAAGAGCACTGACAAGGCTCTGTTCCAGCGATTCGAACGCAATTACGCCATCGTCCAGCGCCGTGCACAGAACGCCCAGCCCCTCGACGGCAAGATCTCTCAGGGCATCGAGCACGACAGCGGCATGAAGGCCCAGCTCGCTCGCTCCCACCAGGAAGCCCGCGACCTGGTCACCGCACAGAACATCCCCACTGACGGCAAAGCGGCACGTGCGCTGCTGCTGGCCAAGCTCGGCATTCGGAGAGACGCATGAACTACGAACCCCAAGTGCGCTCGCCTCGCGGCGTAGATCCACAGGTCCGCTACCAGAGCGGCCGTTGTGACATTTGCGGAAAATCCCGCGCCCACTTCAAACACGACCAATGTGCCAAGGCACGCCAGGCCGCAGGGTTTAAGTACTGGAAAGAGCCCGAGGGCGACCGTAAGGTCAAGTGCGTGCAGTGCCACGGGGCTTTCCGCATTGACTCGATGATGGGCAGCACCTGCCGTGGTTGCTACATGCTGGTGCTGCAGGGGGTGGGCCTTGTCTGATCTCAATCCGGTTCAGTTCGTGGTTCCAGGCGATCCAGTCGGCAAGGGCCGTCCACGCGTCAGCACCATCGGTGGCCACGCCCGCATGTTCACGCCCAAGAAGACCGCCAGCTACGAGGGCCTGATTGCCCTGGTTGGCACCGAAGCCATGGCCGGCCGCGTGCTGCTGGAGTGCCCGGTGATGGTCGAGATGCGCATCGTGCTGCCGGTACCGGCCTCCAAGTCCAAGAAGTTCAAGGCCCAGGCACTGGCCGGCGACATCTTCCCTACCAAGAAGCCCGACATGGACAACGTCATCAAGGCCATTTACGACGGCCTCAACGGCATCGTCTGGAAGGATGACGTCCAGGTCGTCGACGCAATCGTGCGCAAGCGCTACGGCGAAGTTCCGGGCGTGCACGTTCGCATCATCCCGCTGATGCAGGAGGTCGCATGAGCAAGCCAGTGTGGTTCTGCCGAGAGTTCGGCGTCGACGGGTTCGTGTTCATCGCCGTCGACATGGTCATGCCCAGCGGCGCCCTGTTCGGGGTGCGCCATGCCATCCAGCCTTGCGAGGTTGATAACAACCCGCTGGTGCTAACTGACGCTGTTGCCGAGCTGAGTAGGGCGGTGGAGCGGATGAGTGCGCCAACCCAGCCTACCCCGCGCGCGTGCGCGTTTAGCCACCACCAGGAGCACCAGAGATGAGCAAGCCAACCCAAGCGGCAAACCTGACCGACGCCTGCACCCTGGCCATTGCGGCTGGCACTGCGAGCGACTATGCGCAACGGGCCTGCGCCGGCACCGACGTGCACAAAGCACTGGAAAAACTCTCCCTGCGCTTCGCTGAGCTGGCACTGGAGGCCCTGGGCGGCGAGCCGGGCAAGCACGATGAAAGCGCCGGTGTCTGACCAGCTGACCCTGTTCGCCGAGCCGCCCCGGGTTTCCGTGGCGGTTCGTGCGTTCGTGCCTGTCGTGCCGCCGGCGCCGAAGAATGCGCCCAAGCGGATCGATTGGTTCCGTGTCATCACCACCGTGCTGCGCTCGGGTGAGTATTCGATTCAGGGCGCAGCGGATGAGATCGGAGTGGCCCGCACCACGCTGATTGGCTGGAAGCAGGGGGCAGAGCCTCGTTACAGCGAGGGCGAGCGCCTGGTGCTGCTCTGGTGCAAGATCACCGGCGAAGGCCGGGACAAGCTGCCCATGTGCGCGGCGTGGGACTACCACTTCAAGCCGTGATGGCGAAATAGTCAGGAACCCGACACCCCCACGCACCGACCCTACGTGTCATCGATGCCCCGCCACCGAGCGGGGTTTTCTTTGTCACCAGTCTGGAGGCGCCCATGAAGGCCCCAGTGAGGAGCGGAAGTATGGCGAGCAGTCCGGAAGGGATCGTTGAGGCAGTAGGAGCATCGGTTGCGACCAAGGGCCTGTGGGCTGGCGGCGCTGCCGGCCTGGTGGGCTGGCTGAGCCAGGTGAACTGGATCGGTATCACCGGCGTGGTGCTGGCCCTGCTGGGCTTTCTGGTCAACACGTACTTCCAGGTGCGCAAGGATCGGCGCGAAGCCAGGGAGAGCGAAGCCCGCATCCAGGCGCTCAAGGAGCAGTGCCAGCGATGAACGGGCGCCAGCGCATTGCTGTGGTGCTGCTGACGCTAAGCGCATCAGGGTTCAGCGCCTGGAAGCTCAACGAGGGCTTCACCGATCACGCGGTCATCCCCACCAAGGGCGACGTGCCAACCATCGGCCACGGCTCGACGCGCTGGGAGGACGGCACCCGCGTGCGACTGGGCGACACCATCACCCGCCAGCGCGCCGAGGTGCTGGCCCGTGCCCTCAACTCCCAGGCCGAGAAAGAGTTCGCAGCCAGCCTGCCGGGCGTGGAGCTCTACCAGGAAGAGTTCGATCTCTACATGGACTTCGTGGGGCAGTACGGTATGGGCAACTGGCGTAGCTCATCCATGCGCACCAACTTGCAGGCCGGCAACTATGCGGCAGCGTGTAAGGCGCTGCTCAAGTGGCGCTTCGCCGCCGGCTACGACTGCAGCACGCCAGGCAACAAGCGCTGCTGGGGCGTCTGGCAACGACAACTTAACCGCCACGCCAAGTGCATGGAGGCGCAATGAGCCGCAAGCAGCCCTACACGCCTTGCAAACTGTACGCTGATGGGGCGGACGGCATCGCGATTGGCGACTTCATCGTCACCACCAAATCTGCGTACCTGGTGCAAACGCTACGGACGAACCGCAATAGACCGGAGCGCAAGCACATGGATTGCCTGCGCTGGCCATTCACTGAGGTGCCGGCAGACGCGCGCTGTTTCACGATGACTTGGTACAAGCGATGAACAAATACCTTCTGGCATCCATCGCTGCGCTTTCTATCCTCTCGATTCTGGCGTTTTGGCGACTTGACCATATCAGCGCCGCGCTTCAGTCCAAGACGCTCAGAATCGAAGAATTGGAGGCTTCTGAGCGAAGCCGCAAAAACACCATCAAGCTGCTGGCCGAACTCGACACCCAGCACACCCAGGAGAGAGAGCGTGCGAACCAGACCAATGCCAACCTTCGTACTGCTGTCGCTACTGGCCAGCGCCGGCTGTCAGTCCTCGCCGCCAACCGCCCAGCCGCAGGATCTGCCGCCGCCAGCGTGGACCATGCAGAAGCGAGAGCCGAACTTGACCCAGCGGCTGCTGAACGAATTGTCGCCATCGCAAACGACGGAGACGACGCCATCCGCGCCTTGAGCGCGCTCCAGGACTATGTCCGCACCGCTTGCCCACTTCCCAAATAGTCGGGATTCCGACGCCCTCCCCGCATGAAGCTGGGGGCCTCATTGATCACCACATCACCGAGGCTCCAGCCATGCCAGCCCCCGAAAACCTTACCGTCCAGACGCCGGGCGAGCCGATCACCCAGCCCACCACCGAGCAGCAGACCGCCAGCAGCACCGAGGCCACCACGCCCGAGTACACCGCCAAGCACAACGGTGGCGGGCGCTGGCGCATCTACTCGACCAGCCAAGACGACTGGTACAGCAATTTCGCGGTTGCCGGCGAAGGCGCCAAGGACCTGGCCCAGGCCGAGGCCGACCGCCTGAACGCGGGTGGTGATCCATTCACCAAGCCAGACGATCCCGAGCCGGAAACCTCGGCGCCTGCCGCTGCTGCCGACCAGCCCACCACCAAGCAGGTAGCGCCTGGTCGTGCCGTGCTCACCTCCGAGGGCTGGCTCGTTGGTGAGCTGCCCGCCAACTACTCGAAGGAGTGAAGCCATGTGTGGTGGAAAGCCAAGCAAACCCAAGGTCGTGCAGACCGAAGACCCCGCCGTAACCGCCCAGAAGGCAGCCGACGAGGCCGCCAAGAAGGCGAACGAGGAAACCGCCGCCGCCCGTGCCAAGAAGCAGCGCAGCTCTTTGCTGTCGCAGGCCGGCGCAGCTGGCACTGTCATCGAGCAAGGTAAAAGGACCCTCGGAGCATGATTGCCGACCAGATCTGCAAGACCCTGAGCACGCTCAAGTCGTTGCGCTCGCCGCATGAGCAGGTCTGGCGCGACTGCTACGACCACACCTACCCGGTGCGGGGCAACGGTTTCTATTGCGAGATGATGAGCGCCCAGGAAGCGCTGAACCGCAAGGCGCGCATCTTCGACGGGACCACCACTGACGCAGCGCGCACGCTGTCATCGTCCGTGCAGGCCGGCATGACCCCGGCCAATAGCCTGTGGTTTGGCATGGATGTGGCCAACTCCACCGAGGACGAACGCCGCTGGCTGGACGACTCGGCAGAGATCATCTGGGAGAACATCCACGCATCCAACTTCGACTCGGCCGCTTTCGAGGGCCTGCTCGACGTTGTGTGCGCTGGGTGGTTCGCCCTGTACATCGACCAGGACCGCGAGAAGGGCGGGTATTCGTTCGACCTGTGGCCGATCTCCGGCGTGTTCTGCTCGGCATCCAAGCCAGGCGGCAAGATCGACAGCGTCTACCGCTCGTACAAGCTGACCGCTGAACAGGCGGTTAACGAGTTCGGTGAGAACGGCGTCAGCGAGACAACCCGCAAGCTGGCCAAGGACAAGCCGCAGGAGCTGGTCGAGTTCGTTCACGCCATCTACCCGCGCAAGTCCTACGTGGTCGGTGCTCGCCTGGCCAAGAACATGCCCATCGCTTCCTGCAAGGTCGAGGTCGGCGCGAAGAAGCTGGTCAGCGAGTCGGGCTATCACGAAATGCCCGTGGTCGTGCCGCGCTGGATGATGATCCCGGACAGCGTGTACGCCACTGGCCCGGTGGCCGAGGCCCTGCCAGACGCTCGCATGCTCAACGAGATGGTGCGCATGGACATGGCAGCAGCTGACCTGGCCATCGCCGGCATGTGGATTGCCGAGGATGACGGGGTGCTGAACCCCCGCACCGTCAAGGTAGGCCCGCGCAAGATCATCGTGGCCAACTCCGTCGACAGCATGAAGCCGCTCCAGAGCGGTTCGAACTTCAACTACAGCGACAGCCGCATCACCCGCCTGCAGATGGCCATCCGCAAGACGCTGATGGCCGATCAGCTGCGCGACCAGGACGGCCCAGCCATGACGGCAACCGAGGTGCACGCCCGGGTAAGCCTTATTCGCCAGCTGCTGGGCCCGGTCTATGGGCGCCTTCAGACCGAGTACCTGCAACCCCTGATCGAGCGCTGCTTCGGCATCGCCTTCCGCGCCGGGATCTTGGGCAACCCGCCTGAGTCGCTGGCTGGCCGTCCATACACCGTCCGCTATCTGTCGCCGCTGGCCCGGGCGCAGAAGCTGGAAGAAGTCACCGCCATTGACCAGTACGTCGCCGGCTGCGCCATGGCTGCCCAAGCTCAGGCCCAGGCTGGCCAGCAGCCCGACGCCATGGACAACGTGGATATGGACGCCGCCGCCCGCTTCCGTGGCGAAGCCCTGGGCGTTCCGTCCGAGGTCATGCGCAGCAAAGCCGATGTCGAGCGTGTGCGTGAAGAGCGGCAGCAGGCCCTGCAGGCAGCGCAGGAGCAGCAACAGCAGATGGCCATGCAGCAGACCGTTGCACAGGCCGCACTCAAGCAAGCACCGGGGGCAGCAGCGTGACCCAGTACACACCCGAACAGCTCGACGACATGTTCAAGCGGGTATTCGAGCAGCACGCCGAGGGCGTGATTGTGCTCGAGCACCTGATTCAGCGTTTCAGCAAGAACGCCGTAACCGTGGGCGGCATTGACGCTGTCCTGAAGACCTACCTGCAGGCCGGGCACCGTGAGGTGCTGGACCACATCCTGAACCGCATCAACCGCGCAAACGGGGTCAGTGACCCCAACTATCAAGAGGAATGACCTGTGGATAATCAGCACAAGAAGATCAGCGGGTACCGTGATCTCAGCCAATCCGAGATCGACGGCATGAACTCGATCAAGGCCCTGGAGAAAGATGTGGGCGCCCTGTGGCAGCAGATCAAGGAGATTGAGGGCGTTGACCAGCGCATGCTGTCGATCGCTCGCACCGAGATGCAGACCGCTTTCATGTGGTTCGTGCGCTCGATCGCCAAGCCTGCTGACCCATTCACTGGGGGTGAAGCATGAACTGGTTCATCCACAACCGACTTGGCCACTTCCTGCACCAGGAAGCAGGCGAGGGCGGCGACCCAAGCGGCGGCGCTACTACCACTACTACCCAGCCACAGCAGACCGGTACCGTGCTGGGCGCTGGCGCAACCAACGACTGGATTCCCGAGAAGTACCGCACAAACAAAGAGGACGGCAGCCTTGATCTTGAAGCATCGTCGCGGAAGGTTGCCGAGGCCTACAAGCACCTGGAAACCCGTATGGGCTCCGGTGACGCGCCGCCCAAGAGCGCTGATGAATACGCCGTCAAGCTGGAAGGTGTCGAGGGCTTCAACTGGGATGAGTTCAAGGCTGATGAGGCCTCTCAGTCTTTTCTGAAGGGTGCCCACGCCAAGGGCATGACCAATGCCCAGGTTGAGTATGTGATCGGTGAGTACATGAAGGCTGCCCCGGGCCTTGTGCAGGGCGGCGCGCTGCTCACCCAGGAAGACTGCACCGCTGCCCTCAAGTCCGTATGGACCGATGACCAGGCCATGCAGACCAACCTGAAGTCGTCGTACCGCGCGGCCGAGGCCTTCGCCAGCGAGGAAGGCAAGCCCGGCAACTTCCAGGCGCTGATGGCCAAGTACGGCAACGACCCGGACTTCATTGCCTTCACGGCCAACATCGGCAAGGAGCTGCAGGAAGACACGCTCATCACCAACGGCATTGCCAACGAGCAAGACTTTGCGGTCAAGACCGCTGACCTGCGTCAGCAGCTGCAGACCCTGGCGCCACACGATCCGAAGCGCGTGCAGATCCAGCAGCAGCTGAACGACCTGTACGCAGCCAAGTACAACAAGCCTGCATCCCGCACCCTCAGCGCGTAAGCGCCCCGCCAAATAGTCGGGAAACCGACACCCCGCAACTCCGACCATCACAGGCACCCGGTAGCGATACCGGGCCGGCCTGCGGTGGCACGCAGACACCCGGACAGCCCCAGGCGAAGCAATGCCGATGCACGCCAGGAATACCGGCCCGCACAGCGGACACCCGGCAGGCATCCCTAATCTGCATTGGAGTGCATTGTATGTCCCAGCAAATCACCGAAGCGTTCGTGCAGCAGTTCGCTGACAACTTCAAGCACGTCGCTCAACAGAAGATGTCCCGCTTCGAATCGGCGGTGACCATCGAGCCCAACATCGTGGGCATGTCCAAGTCCGTGAACCGCCTCGGCCAGCGCACCGCGCAGCGCCGCACCCAGCGCCACGGTGACACCCCGATCAACGATCAACCGCACTCGACCCGGTTCGTGGACCTCTACGACTGGGAAGACGGCGACATGGTCGACGATCAGGACAAGATCCGCATGCTGGTCGACCCGACCTCGGACTACGTCCAGGCCATGGTAGCTGGCATGAACCGCGCCAAGGATGATGTGATCATCTCGGCCTTCGGCGGCTCGGCCCGCTCCAGCGCCACCGGAAGCGTAATCCTGCCGGCCTCGCAGAAGATCGCCGTGGGCGGTACCGGTCTGACCAAGGCAAAGATCATCCAGGCCAAGAAGATCTTCCGCTTGAACGAGGCTGACGAGGAAGCCGGCGAAGAGCTGTACATGGCCTATCACGCCAACGCTCTGGTCGACATCCTGGCCGACACCACCCTGACCAGCGCCGACTTCATGGCCATCAAGATGCTGCAGGAAGGCACCTTGAAAGGCACTTGGATGGGCTTCCGCTGGATTCCGTCCGAGCGTCTGCCGAAGGTCTCCACCACCCGGTTCTGCTACGCCTGGGCCAAGTCCGGGATGATTCTGGGCAAGGGTCAGGACATCACGACCAAGGTGGGTGAAGACCCGGGCAAGGGCTTCAACGTCCGGATCTACGCCAAGCAGAGCCTGGGCGCCGTGCGCGTGGAAGAAGAGAAGGTCGTCGAGATCGCCGCGAACGACCCGTAAGGGTCTTCGCTGTTCTCGCCCTCAACCCCATTCAGGAGTAACACCATGGCAAACGGCAACGGTTCCCTGGCGGCAGCCCGCACGGCTTACCCGCAGACCCTCACCAAACCCAACCTGCAGGGCGGCGACATTCAAGTGTTCGTCAGCACCTACACCGTACCGGCCTCGGGTGGCCCTGGCATCGGCGAATACATCTCGTGGGGCTTCCTGCCCTTCGGTGCTCGCCTGATGCCGACCACCAAGCTGTATTTCGCAGCCGGCGCGGCATCTTCCACCCTCAACCTGGGCGACCCGGTGACCCCGGCCCGCTACTTGGCAGCCACTTCGGTGGCCTCTGCGGGTAGTGCGGTAGCAGAAGCGCAGTACGCCAACGGCGCGCTGTTCGATGTCGCGATCGTCAAGCCAGGCGATGCAACTGACCAGAGCGAACTCCGCTCGGTCGTGGCTGGAGCCGCATTGCAGGCCGGTCAGGTCATCACCCTGGTTGCCCAGTACGCCCAGCAGAACTGAGCGCGGCGGTAGCCATGGATGGCGTTTCACTTACCGGGGCCTAGTGCCCCGGTCTTTTTTCCGGAGACACAAGGCATGGCAATGGCAACCGGTGTTTCGATCTGCTCCAACGCGCTGTTGATGCTCGGCGCTCAAACCATCAACGACTTCGCCGACCAGAACAACCTTGACCGGGCCAAGCTGTGCGCGAATCTCTATCCCTACCAGCGCAGCAGCGTGTTGCGCGCCCACCCCTGGAACTGCTGCATCAAGCGCATCGTGCTGGCCCCTCTCGCTGAGGCGCCGGCTTTTGGTTATTCGTCTGCCTTCGAGCTGCCGGCCGACTGCCTGCGCGTGCTGGAGGTTGGTTCAGGCGGTGTGCAGATTGATTACCTGGTCGAGCGCCGCACCATCCAAGCCAACACCTCGGTGCTTGAGCTGCGCTACGTATTCGACAACCAGGTCGAGGCCACGTGGGATGCCCACCTCGTTGACCTGATGACCTGCGCAATGGCCGCGGTGCTGGCCTATCCGGTGACCCAATCCACATCCGAGCGCGATAGCCGCAAGGCAGAGTTCCAGCAGCTGCTGCGCCAGGCCAAGGCCGTGGACGGGCAGGAAGATCCACCGCAAACCCTGGGCGACGAACGCCTGCTGGCCTCGCGCTTCGGCAATAGCAGGGGGCCGTGCTGATGGCCAGGTTCTCGCTGATCCAGACCAACTTCACTGCCGGCGAGCTATCGCCTCGCATGTACGGCCGCGTCGATATCGCCCGGTACCAGAACGGCGCCATGCTCATGGAGAACTGCTGGCCGGTGGTGCACGGGGGAGCCATGCGCCGTTACGGAACGCTCCACTGTGGTAATGCCAAGTTCAACGAGCGCCCTGCCATCCTGATCCCATACGTGTTCAACACGCAGCAGGCCTACATCTGCGAATTCGGTGATGAATATGTGCGTATCTGGTTCCCGGATGGCTCGTACTCGGGCGTCGAACTGCCGAGCCCCTACACCATGGCAATGCTTGGCCAGCTGGAATATGTCCAGGGCGCGGACACCATGTTCCTGTTCCACAACTCGGTACCTATCCACCGCCTGCGCCGTATCACCAATACCCAGTGGAGCCTTGCCCCGGCGCCATTCGTGACCAAGCCATTCGACGAGCGTGGGATCGACTTTGCCACCAGCATGACGCTGAGCGACTTCACAGTGGGCGCCGGGCGCACGCTGACTTCGTCCGTTTCTGCGTTCATGGCGGGCGACGTAGGCCGGGAAATTTGGTCGGGCACCGGGGTGGCGAAGATCACGGCTGTAACCAGTACGACGGTTGTAACCGTGGAAATCCTTAACGCCTTCCCTGCGCTGGTGAATAACACCTGGTCCCTCAAGGGAAGCCCGCAGACCACCAATACGCTCAGCGCTGCGACCCCTGTTGGCGCCACGGTGACAATGACGCTTACCGATGCGGGCTGGCGGACCAACGATGTCGGCAAGTTCGTCAAGATCAATAGCGGGCTGCTGGAAATCACCGCTTACACCAGCACCACTGTTGTATCGGCTGTGATCCGGACTGCGCCAACCTCGGCCACGGCCTCACCGGCCAACGCTTGGTCGTTGGAGTCTAGCGTCTGGAATGACACCGATGGATACCCCGCCACTGGCACGCTGTTCGAACAGCGCTTGCATGTGGGCGGTTCTCCGAACTACCCGCAGACCATATGGGAATCGAAGACAGGCGAGTCGCTGAACTTCGAACTGGGCACCAAGGACGATGACGCAACGTCGTTCACCGTGTCATCGGACCAGATAAACCCAATCCTGCACCTGGCACAGGTCAAGACCCTGGTGGCGCTTACCTATGGCGGTGAGTTCACCATCACGGGCGGCATTGAGAAGCCCATAACCCCAACCAACATCCAGGTGAAGAACCAGTCGGTGTATGGCTGCAACCGCGTGCGCCCGGTGCGCATCGGCAACGAGCTGTACTTCGTCCAGCGTGCAGGCCGCAAGCTGCGGGCCATGGCTTACAAATACGACTCAGATGCCTATGGCTCGCCTGATATGTCCGTGCTTTCGGAGCACATCACCGAGTCGGGCATTGTCTCAATGGCCTACCAGCAAGAACCAGAAAGTATCCTGTTCATGCCTCGGGCTGACGGCGTCCTGGCCACTATGACCGTGGACCGCGATCAAGACGTTATCGGCTGGGCAAGGCAGACCACTGACGGACAAGTAGAGTCGGTCGCAAGTATTCCCACTATTGGTGGTGACCAGATATGGGCTTTGGTTCGGCGGACCGTAAATGGCGGCACCAAGCGCTACATCGAGCGCTTTGTCGAAGGCTGTCACGTTGATGACGGCATTTCGGCAACCAATCCGTCAGGCCAGGCTACCTGGACCGGACTTGATCATCTTGAGGGCAAGACCGTCGATATCGTGGCAGACGGTGTTCCGATGCAGCAGCAAGTGGTCTCCGCAGGGCAGGTGACGCTGCCAAGGACCGCGAAAGAGGTTCAGATCGGCCTGCCTTTCGTTACCCGCGTCAAGACGCTGACCCCAGAAGTGCAGGGGAGCACCGGCACCGCCCAGGGCAACAGCATGCGCATCGGGGAAATCACCCTGCGCTTCCTGAACACCACAGGCTGCAAGGTCAAGGGTCAGGGTGTGGAGCAGACCATCAGCTTCCGTAACCTTGGCGAAGACGTTCTCGATCAGCCCCCACCGAATTTCAGCGGCGTGAAGCGCCTGGAGAACCTTGGGTGGGAGCGCGGCGAGGCCCAGCTCGAAATCATCCAGGACCAGCCACTGCCGTTCCACCTGCTCAGCGTCATCAAGAAGATGACCATCAACGACTGAGGTGCACCATGATCCGCGCAGCAACGCATGACGATATTCCGCGGCTGGTTGAGCTTGGCCAGCTGCTTCACGACACCAGCAGTTACGCCAGTTCCGGCATAAACCCGGAGAAGATCGCCGCCCTGCTGGGGCAATTGATTGATGGCCTCGGCGTCGTGTTCGTTGCCGAAGTGGGGGGCGAGGTTGTAGGAGGCTTCGCCGGGGCCATCACCGAACAGTGGTTCAGCGATGACCTGATTGCCTTCGACTACTCCCTGTTCATCGAACCATCCAAGCGCCAGGGCCTCACGGCCCTCAAGCTCATTCTGGCCTTCCAGAACTGGGCCAAGGCCAAGGGCGCCAAGGAGATCCGCATGGGCATCACCACCGGCATGAACGTGGAAGGCACGTCGCGCCTGTACCGGCACCTGGGCTTTGAGTACGTCGGCCCGCTGTTCCACATGGAGATCAATCATGGGCATTGAAACCGCAGCAATGGTGGCCCTGGTGGCAGGCACCGCCTACTCGGCCTATTCGTCCGTTCAGCAGGGCAAGCAAGCCCAGCTCAATGCCGACGCCCAGTCGGAACAAGCGCAGATCGATGCAGACAACGCCGCCAGCGCTGCCAAGGTGCAGGCCGACCGTATCCGCAAAATGGCCCGCAGCCAGTCTGGGGAGGCCCGAGCGGCGCTTGCAGCATCCGGGGTGGACGTTGGAGAGGGCACAGCCCTGAACATCAACGAGGAAATCTATGGCAACGCCGAGGAAGACGCGGTGATGACCATCCTGAACGGCGAGAACCAGCGGCAGCGCGGCTACACGGACGCGGCCAACATGTCGTTGTACGGCAAGCAGCAGCGCAACGCGGCCAACTCGCAGGCCATTGGCAGTGTCCTGAACGCCGGCGCGCAGGTCGGCATGTGGAAGGCCAGCGCTGCCGGTCGAAATGGCACCGTATCGCAAGCAGGGGGTAACGGCTGATGGCAACCATTCCAATTGGGCCAGGCGTGGCCCGTGTGCTGCCAGATGCGCAGCAGAACCGTGTCATCACCATGGACCCGTCCTTGCAGTCGCGGGGCGGCCAGCAGCTGGGGGAAACCATTCAGCGCACCGCCCTGAACGTGCTGGACCAGAAGCAGCAGGAAGACCAGGCCCTTGCCCGCGTGAAGGCCAGCAACGCCTTGTTCGAACGTGAGACCCAGCTGAGCACCATCAACAACAACCTGGCCGAGCAGGTGCGCCTGGGTACCGTAAGCCACGACAAGCTGGAGGATGCGTACAACAGTGCCGTTTCCAAGCTGGAGCCGCTGCAGTTCCAAGGGCTGAGCGAGCCCGAGGTTGAACGCATGGGCCTGGCTCAGCAGCGTCTGCAAATGCAAGGGCAGGATGCTGTACGCAAGCTGGCCATTGGCGCACGTACTGAGGCCGCCAAGGGTGACTTGGCCACCCGCCTGGACATGATCGGCAAAGAGGCCGCCATGCCCGGTGCTGACATCTCCAAGCTCAATGCCCGCCTAGATGGCGACGATGTGGACATGGCAGGGCGCCTGGCCTACGGCGAGATGTGGGCAGCCAAGAAGCAGGAGGCCAAGGATTCGAACTGGACCACTCAGGCCACGCAGCGCGTAGTGCAGGCTCGTGATGGCCTGGGCAGTCTTCAACAGATCGAGCACGACCTTACCGCGGCTGATGGCTTCTACGCTGGCAAGCTCGACCCAGAGAAGCGCAATCAGCTGCTGAACACCGTCACCGGCCGGATCTACCAGGTGAAGGAACACCAGCAGCGCCAGGCAGAAATGCGCGAGATGAAGGCCGAACGCGTGCTGGCCCAGATGGATCGGCAGGCAGCCACCGGTATCCCGCCCACGGTGGCTGACCAGCAGCGCTGGCGTGCGAGCCTGGCCGGAACATCAATGGCCGGTGAGTACAACACCCGAATCCAGGAAATGAACGAGGTCCAGGCACTGCTGCGCAAGCCTATGCTTGAACAGCAACAGTACCTCGACAGCAAGCGCCGGCAGCTGGCCGAGACGGGAGGCTCGGTAACCGCAGTAAGCAACCTAAACCGCTTGCAGACTGCAGTCGACACGAACCTCAAGATGATGCGAGAGGACCCGCTTACCTTCAACGCCATGCGTACCGGCCAGGACGTAGAGCCGCTGGACATCAGCGGCATCGCCACGCCTGAAGGCCAGGCCAAGCTGGCAGAGCAGCTGGGCCAGCGCTACGACATTGTCAATTCGGTGCGTAGCGCCTACGGCCCGCAGGTCGCCCGCAATCCGTGGAAGCCTGGTGAGCAGGCCATGCTGGCGTCCGTGCTTGCCCAGGCCGATGACGCCACCAAGCTGACCATATTCGGCACCCTGGCCCAGTCCGCTCCCACAGGTGCTGACTATGCCGCAGCCATCAAGCCGCTGGCCGCTGATCAGCCAGTCACTGTTCTGGCCGGCATGGCCAAATTCCGCGACCTGAAGGGCGCTGACGGTACCGACGTACCCAAGATGCTGCTAAGCGGGCAGAAGATCCTGGATGACAAATCAGTGCCCAAGCCGAAGGAAGACCTTATGCGCACTGCGTTTGATGAGAGTGTCGGCCTGTCGCTTGCCCCCGGCACCCCGCAGCGCGAGCAGGCCTACCAGGGATTCAAGGCGCTGTACGTCAGCACCGCAGCGGCAAAGGGTGTGCGCTACGAGGCAGGCGACGATCTGGACAAGGCCACCACGCAGAAGGCTATCGACATGATCACTGGGGGCATCAGCGAGCGCGGGGGGCAGAAAGTCATCAAGCCGTATGGCATGACCGACCAGGTGTTCAACAAGGTTGTGGACATCGAACTGGAAGGCTTGGCCAAGCGCACCGAGTTCCCCATCGGTCAGTTGGAGGACATGCCGCTTGAGCCGGTTCCGGGCAAGGAAGGCGTGTATTACCTCATGAATGCGGGCCGCATCCAGGTGGACCCCAAGACCAATGAACCGATGATTGTGAGGGTCAAATGAGCTGGCTCAATGAGATGGTCGACCCTGGCGAAGTCGCCAGCCAAGAACAGCTGTACGACCGCACAGCCGAGAAACTTGCCCCGGGCGTCTTCACTGGCGCCCTTGGCACGATTGGGCCAGGCCTGCTGCGTGGCGCTATCGAGGCAGGGCGCACAGCACAGGCCACGGCCTTGCAACTGGGTAGCGCGGCTATCGAGTCTGACCTTTCGATTGGTGCCGGCTATTTCCCAGAGTTCGAAGACGGCCAGGGCCAGGCGCAGCAGGAGTTCGGCGAAGGCGAGGCCCGGCGCATCGGTGAAGAGACGGCCAAGTCGGTGATGGACCTGCGCCCTGATCCTACTGAGGTCGGTGTGGTTGGCCAGATCCTGGACGAGGCAGCGGCTATCTTGCCGCGCACTGTGGCCGGCGCAATCGCAGGCGGACCTGTGGGAGCGGCGGTTGCTGCTGGCGCTCCAGCTGGTTACAGCGGAAAGCAGGTGGCCATGGCTGAGGGCATAGACGAGAACACCGCCACGCTCAAGGGGCTGATCGATGCTGGTACCGTGGGCATCGGCGCCATTCTGCCGGCCGCACGGTTCGTCGGCCCGGTACTGGGTGACGCAGCAATAGCTGTGGGAGCGAACGTAGGCCTTGGCATGGCTGGTCGTGGCCTGACAGCTGAGGTACTGGAGCAGGGCGGCTACACCACCCAGGCTGCGCAGTACCGCATGATGGACGGCACAGCCATCGCCACCGACGCCATCTTGGGCGCCGCCTTCTTCGGCATCGGCCGTGCTGGTATGCGCCGGCCAACCACTGACCAGGTCGACGCAGCCCTTACCGAGCGCACCACACAGCACTTCGATGTTGATGCAGCGCCAGGCGCACCGGTTGACCCACGGTCGGCCATGTCGCACCAAGAGGCGCTGCGAGCTGCCATTGGACAGCTGAGCCGTGGCGAACCCGTGGCGGTACCGGAGAGCATCCACAGCGCTGATTTCCTGCGTGGGAGCGAGCCGCCAGCACCCAAGGTGCCTACCCGCGAGGAAGCCATTGCCACTGCTCGGCAGGAACTGGAGCCGACTGTTAGGGCAGAGCTGGAGCAGGAAGCAGCCGGCGTACTGCCAAACGTGGCCGACATCCGCACCGAGCTGGCAGGCCTGCAGCGCAACCTTGAAGGCTTGGACGCCACCTACCGCGACCGGGCCAAGCAGTTCCAGGCCGATGGATTGAGTAGGAAGAAGGCCGAAACTTCAGCCCGCCAGGCCATCGAGCAGGAGCGTCAGCAGCTTACCGACCGTGTCACCACGCTGGAAGATTCCCTGAATGGGAATCGAACTGGGGAGCTGACGCGCGGCGAGTTGGCAGCCTTGGCCCGCGGCGAAACCCCGGAACGACTGCAGCCGCGTATCGAGGAGCGAGCCGACCAGATCATGCAGGGCTTCGAGCGCAATCCGCTGGCTGCCGGCGTTGCTCAGGGCAATGAGCGGCTGAACATGGCCGCTGCTGCGCGTGCCGAGATCGCTCGTCTTGTTGCCGAGCAAGATGCCTTGGCACCACGGGCAGAGCCGGTTGGCCTGGACATTCGCTCCTCCCGCAATGTGGAAAAACAAGCAACCGGTAAGGCTGGTAAAGATTTACCACCTGGTGGTAAATCGGCAGAGCCAAAAGTTACCACCCCAGATAAACCGGGGGCTGAAGTGGTAACCAAGGATCCCGCCGACATGGCCAGCCCTAGCCAGGCCGATGCTGACCCAACCATCCAGCTGGCCGATGAGATCATGTCCCGCATGGATGACATGCGCCTGCCAACCGGTGCGCTGGATGAGGAAGGCCGCCCGGTCACCGTCTCTGCCCGCGAGCTGCTGGCCCAGGCCGACGACGACATCAAAGCTGCCCAGCAGGATGCCCGTGGGTTCGCCGCTGCCGCCGCTTGCTTCCTGCAGCGAGGTATGTAGTATCAAATCAGCAGATGAATGCGCAGGCTGATGCGCGACGAGCATAGCCCGGACTGTCGGAGCAAGCCGGAGACCAGCACCGGCCATCTGCACCCATCCTAAATAGTCGGGAAACCGTCTATCTCCAAGCCATAGGCTTGCTCCATTCCCCAAGGAGCAAGCCCATGCGTCCCGAATGTATCCAGGCCGTCACGCAGGCGATTGGCCGCACGCTCAACCAGCAGGAAATCAAGGGCATCGAGAACCGGGTACGCCAGAACATGAAGCAGCTGGCGCAGACTGACCCGCAGTGGCAATCCAAATCTGCCGCCGACCGCCTGACCGAAGCCGCCCGCAAGTCCGCTCAAGACCTGGTGGCCGAAGCTGACCTCAAGAAGAAGCGCGTGGCGCTGACCATTCTGGCGCACGACCGGGTGCAGAGCTACATGCAGCGCTTCCCAGACCAGCCACTCGAAGGTCTCGACCGTCTGCTGGCATTCTCCAGCGATGGCAAGAGCGGCATCCTTTCCATTGAATCGGCAACCCGCGCCATCCGTGACGACGCCTTGAGCCGCATGCTCGATGTCATCGATGTGACCAAAGGAAAGTTCATGGGGCTGTTCCAGAACCGCGAAGGCAATCTGGCGCTGGTGAAGGAGCTGCATGGCGAAGACTCGGGAAACCCAGCGGCCAAGGCTGCCGCCAAGTCTTTCCAGGATGTGACCGAACAGCTGCGCCTGCGCTTCAACCGTGCCGGTGGCGATGTGGGCAAGCTTGATGACTGGGCAATGCCCCGCGATCATTCGCAGGTGAAGGTGGCCCGCGACCAGGCGCAGTGGGTAAGCGATCACCTTAAATGGGCAAACCGTGGCAAGTACCTGAACGAAGACGGTACGCCCATGAACGACCAGCAGCTGAGTGACTTCCTCGGCCATGCCTGGGAAACGCTGGCCACGGGCGGCATGAACAAGCTGGAACCCGGTGCCGTTGCCGGAAATGGCATGCGCGCCAACCGTGGCAGCGAGTCCCGCCAGATCCACTACAAGGATGCCGAGAGCTTCATCGCTGCCCAACAGGCCTACGGTGACAAGAACCTGCTTGAGCTGCTGATCGGCCACATCGACCGGGCTGCGCGGGATATCTCCCTGGTCGAGAATCTTGGGCCCAACCCCAACCACCAGATGCGCTACTTCCTGGAAGCCGGGCAGAAAGAGCAGATGGACAAGGCCTTGAAGGTGCCAGGCAAGAAGGGCGCTAAAGCCCGTGATGCAGTGGAGAGCCAGCGCAAGCGGATAGAAAGCCTGTATGAGGAAGTGGCCGGCACCCGCGAGCCGCCTGCCTCGGCGGCCATTGCCAATGGCTTCGACACCTATCGGGCGCTCAACGTGGCCAGCCGCCTGGGCTCCGCCGTCCTAACCTCGGTAACCGACCAGGGCACGCTGGGCCTTACCGCATCCCTCAACGGCATGCCGGTAATGCAGGTGTTTGCCAATGAGCTGCGCATGCTGAACCCCGCCAGCGCCACGGATCGACGCTTCGCCCAGCGAGCAGGCCTGGGCCTTAACCAGATGATCGGCAGCTTGAACCGCTGGGGTGCTGATGGCCTGGGGACCACCGAGGCTATTTCGGGACGCATCGCCAAGTTCTCGCAGACCGCCGCGAGCAAGGTGATGCAGCTGTCTGGCATGAACGCCATTACGGCCGGCGCCCAGCGCGCATTCGGCGCCACCATGATGGACACCATCGGCAGCATGACCCGCCGCTTCCAGGACTTCGCCAGCATGGATGCCGCCGATGCCAAGCGGCTGCAGGACATGGGCGTGACCGATGCGGACTGGTCGGTGTGGCGGCTGGCCCAGCCCGAGGATTGGCGCGGCGCCGGCGATGAGGTGCTGACCCCGGGCAGCATCTACCGCATTCCTGATGCCCAGCTCACCGCGCTGGCCCAGCAGTACAAGAGCACGCCCAAACGGCTAAAGGACATGGCCGCCACCAAGTTGCTTGGCTCTGTGCTGGATGAAACCAACATGGCAATCATCGAGCCGGGGGCTCGGGAGCGCTCATTCATGCAGGCCGGACTGCAGCGCGGCACCGTCAAGGGAGAGCTGGCGCGCAGCTTCTGGCAGTTCAAGTCATTCTCCATCGCCATGATCATGCGTCACTTCCGCCGCGCCATGGCTCAGGAAAGCGGCTGGGGCAAGGCCGGTTACATGGCTGCGCTCATGGCCAGCACCACGGTATTGGGCGGCATGGCCATTCAGCTGGGTGAGCTGGCTATGGGCCGCGACCCCAAGAACATGGTCGACGACAAGCTGCTGGGCGTGCCAGGCCTGCGTTTCGGTGCCGCCGCATTTCTCAAGGGTGGCTCACTGGGCCTCTATGGTGACTTCCTGTTCAGCGACCAGACGCAGGGTGGCCAGTCAGCACTTGCGGCATTGGGTGGCCCCATCGCCGGCGACATTGAAGCCATCTTCAAGCTGAAAGGCACAGCTGCCGAGGGGAATGTAGACAGCACTGGCGGCAACCTGGTGCGCCTGGTCAAGAGTCACACCCCTGGGGCGAACCTCTGGTACACCAAGGCCGCCACCGACCACATGATCTTCCACCAGCTGCAAGAGTACTTCTCTCCCGGTTACATGCGCCGCATGCGCCAGCGTGCGCGCAAGGAGTTCAAGCAGGAGTTCTGGTGGGAACCGGGCGAGATGTCGCCAGACCGCGCACCAAACCTGGGCGCAGCAGTAGGAGGCCGCTGATATGCGTGATGATCAGATCGTAAGGCTGCAGGCGCTGACCGAGCGCTTGGGTGAAGTGGTGATCAACGAGATTGACCCGCACAACTGGCCAGGCGCCGACAAGAAGCCGGGCGAGCTGACCCAGCAGGAGCGGGGCGACCGGTACTGGTGCAAGAAGAACGCTGCCGCCACCATGACGCTGCTGCTCAAGACGGTGAATATTGCTGGCATCTTGAACCGCAACAAGCCTGCTCCGGATGCTGGCGCCGCCGTCGATGAGCTTGACGGCGAACTGGCTGCTGCCGAACGTGAAGCCGCAGCCATCATCGAGCGGATGCAGCGAAACGGTAATGTCCACTGATCCGGAGAAGAAGGTAAGCCTGCTGGTCTTCTTCCTGATCTGGGCAAAGCGGATGCGGTGGGACGTGCCTGACATACATGTGCAGGCACTGATCTGGCTGGAGGCCAAGGGCCGTCTGGCCGTTTTGCGTTGTTTCCGGGGTTTCGGCAAGTCCACCATCCTGGCGATTTACAATGCCTGGCGGTACTACAAAGACCCGAAGTTCCGCATCCTGCACCAGTCAGAGGCGGACGGTACCGCCTACAAGACCAGCCGAGACACGCAGAACGTCATTCGCAACCACCCGTTGACCCGTCACCTGCTGCCGCCCAACCAGGGCACCGTCGAACAGTGGTGGGTTGAGGGTGCAGCCGACTTCCGTAACGCCTCCATGTTTGCCAAGGGCATCTTGTCGAACGTCACTTCGGCCCGTGCCGATGAGTGCCAGAACGACGATGTAGAGGTGCCGCGCAACATCCAGACGCCTGAGGCCAGGGAAAAGCTCCGGTACCGACTGGGCGAACAAACGCACATCCTGGTGCCGGGCGGCGGCAAGCTGTTCATCGGCACGCCCCATACCCATGACAGCCTGTACGACGAGCTTGAGGCCATGGGCGCGGACTGCCTGACCATCCGCATGTTCAAGCATGAACACCGCATTGAACACGGCAAGGACACCACCTACCAGCTGCCATTCAAGCCGGAAGTGGTGTTCTCTGCCGTGGGCAAGCATGCCCGCGTGCTGGTGGAGGGCAAGGATTATCGGCTGATCGAGGCCGGCATCGAGTTCTTCGAGCCGCCTGGAACGCTGATTGACTGTTATGCAGGCAGCGCCTGGCCCAAGCGCTTCACCCTGGAAGAGCTTGAGCAGCGCCGCATCGAGACGCGCACCATCAACGAATGGGACAGCCAGTACCAGCTGCACAGCAAGCCGGTCACCGAGGTACGACTCGACCCGGCCCGCATGATCCCTTATGGCATCGAGCCGGAGATTCGCTATGCCAACGGTGCCTGCGCCATGTGGCTGGGCAATACCCAGATTGTCGGCGCCGCCGCGTACTGGGACTGCTCCCTGGGCAAGGTGAAGTCGGATGCTTCGGCCTTCTCGCTGATCCTGACCGACGCCCGCGGCCAATTGTACTGGCAGGTGTGCAAGGCCCTGGAGGGCGAGCTGGCCACCTTCGATGAAGGCTCCGGCAAGATCACTGGGGGCCAGGTCCAGCAGGTGCGCGACCTGGTCATCAAGTACCAGATCCCCCGGGTGGTGGTGGAAACCAACGGCCCGGGCGGCTTCGTGCCGAACATCCTGCGCCAGGCCCTCAAGGGTACTGGTTGTGGGGTAGGGGAAGAGCACAGCAGCACCAACAAGCAAAAGCGCATCCTCGACGCGCTGGAATCACCATTGTCCGCTCGCTTCCTGTGGGCGCATGTCGATGTGCTGCGCGGCCCACTCTGGGACCAGATGCGCGACTTCAACCCGGCACTCACCGATCAGGACGACGACTACCTGGATTCCGGCTCCGGTGCCATCGCCCAAACCCCCGTGCGCATTGGCCGAATAGTCGGGAAACCGACAGAGGCCAGGCAGGACCATTGGCGCACCAATGCGGGCGTGCATGAGGTGCAAGTCGACTACTAGCCCGCCAGCACCAGGGGGCAAACCATGGCAGTTCCAGCAGGACCAACCGAGCAGCGCTATGTCGGCAACGGCGTAACCACCATCTTTACTGTGCCTTTCCTGGTTATCCAGGCCTCAGACCTGGCCGTCTACCTCAATGGGGTTCGTCTCTCTTCCGGATACTCGCAGGCCGGCGTAGGCAACCCTTCCAGCACTGTGACATTCACGACAGCCCCAGTGGTCGGAGCCGATGTCCTGCTTGCCCTCGATGTGCCATTCGAGCGCCTGAACGACTACCAGGAGAACGGCGACTTCCTGGCCCGCACAGTCAACAATGACTTCGACCGAATCTGGCAGGCGCTCAAGCAGTTGTACCGCTACAGCGGACGGGCGCTGACCCTCGGCACCACCGACGTTGACGGCGCCGGCATGTATCGCGCCAAGGGAAACGGAATCGCCAATCTCGCATCGGCAGACTCGATCCCTACGAGCGCCGCGAACTTCGCCGACATCGTCAATTACGTGAACAGCGTGTTCCTGCCCGGTACCGGCCCCATAAATGATGCAGCGAACGTGATGTTCCTGCAGTCGGGCATCGGCACCATCGCCCGAAACATTCAAGAACGCATGCGCGAGCGCGTCAGCGTGAAGGACTTCACCGGCGTGATCGGTGATGGCATTCATGACGACACTGTCGGCTTGCAGGCCGCTATAAACGACGGGCGCCCCCTTGATTTCGGCGGCAGTGAGAACCGCTATCGCATCACTGCCGACTTGATCCCCAAGAACGGTGGCCGTTACTACGGCTATGGCGCAACGATCTATCAGGAGGCGATTGGCGAAGAGGCATTCGCCTGCACCGCGCTGACCGATGCCAAGTTCCATGGCTTGACCCTGATCGGTGCGAGCCCTGACCCACTGATCACTGACGGCACCAACCGCGCCTTCGAGTTGTTCGCACCAAAGGATGTGGTTATCGAGCTGTGCACCATGAAGAACTGGGGCTCTGCCGGCGTCTTCCTCACCGGTGGCGGGGCTGCCGCTTACGGGCCGCTGGGCTGCAAGGTCATCAATAACGAAATCGAGAACTGCAACGACGGGATCTTCACTTACGTTGGGGGTGTTGGAAACATCATCGCGGGCAACACGATTCGTCGATCCGGGCGTACCGGCATCTTTATCGACGATGTGTCGTTCTCATCGGGAGGAACCCCTGGCATTGCCACCATGTTGACGGTTACCGGCAACATCATCGAGAACTACGGTAGCTTTGCGGAGGCAGCTGGCATCACTTCTGGGGCAATGCGGCGGTGTAACATCAGTGGGAACCTCATCGGACCAGGCAATGGAGCCGGCGTTTCCCTGTTTGCTGGCGGGGCCGAGGCAGATCCACCAACGGCCACCAACGGCGTGCTTGTGATGGGCAACATCATCTACCGGCCAAGCAAGCAGTCGGTGGTTCTGGTAGGCGTTCAATATAGCCAGATCGTGCACAACATCTGCTGGGAGGCGAATTTCGGAGCCAGCGGAAACAACAGTGCAATTGACCTGCAAGCGATGACGCGCGCGTCAACGACCGTTGGCTCCGATAAAAACATCATCAACAGCAACACCATTGTCCGCGGCAGTGGTGATGTGGATTACGGTATCCGACTACGTGCGGGCTGTTCTAGCAACCGGGTTCGGGACAACGTCATTGAGGGGGCAACCGTTCAAGGCGTGCTGGACGAAGGCACAAGCAACAGCATCAAGGACAACGATGGCTACAAGACAGAGGCTTCTGGCGTTGCCAGCATCACAACGGGCAACACCTTCGTGGACGTAACCCACGGGTTGAACTACACGCCTCTTCCGCAGGACATCACGGTAACGCCGAACTCTTCGTTAGGGGCTGCCACCTACCACCTTATCTCTGGGAACCCTACTGCTACGACATTCCGGATAGCCTTGAATGCCAACCCAGGCGCAACGGTAACCCTTGCCTGGTCCATCAGAAAGAACTAGGGCGCCGTCTGGCGCCCTTTTTTCACTTCGATTGTGCGACCCATGACCCAATCAGGATTTTCGCTTCTTTAACTTCCTCTGCTGTAACCCTTTCCTGGAACTCATCCTTGGATTCAGAGCCAGGTTTCTGATTTGGGTCAGCGGTTTCAACGCTGTACAGATGCTCTACATGAGCGGCCAGGCTCTTTTTGCAAGCTACAATCACGCTGTTGGCGAGATCATTCGAGACTGTCTTGCCCTTCTGCTGATCGAACTCCTGGACCAGGCACTGGGAGTACGCATCGCTGGCGCCGTCTGTCAGGGCTTTGGTGTCGCTGGCATGTGCAGATAATGCCAAGGCAGAAAGCAGGATCGCAGATAGGTGCTTCATTTCGTCCGTCCGTAGGTTGAGTCGGCGAATGATAGCACCTATCTGCACCCATCAAGGATGGGCGTACGCTCTCCAGCGATTGGCGGTTTCCGGGAAAATCTCTTTGCCAGTAATCGAGTAAAGGCCCATCAGCTGCGAGATGTGCAGGGAATGATACCGAGCAGCCACGTGAGGCATGCGCGGCTGCAGGTATGGAAGCTGCGAGTTGGTGATGTAGCTAAGGTCGTAGGCCGAGAACGTGCCGATGTCGTAATAAGGCAGAAGGTGCTCAAGCGTGTCGACGCCGTCATTGAACAGCTTTCCTGCCTGGCTGGAATCGGTGACCTTCCACCAGTCGTACAAGCCAAACAGGGTGAAGATGTAGCCGTTCAAGGTGTAGGCATTTGGCTCAGCCGGGTACTCCAGGAAGAATGCGCGTCCAGCAAGGGACTTGTCGAGGAACCGAAGATCGGACATCGGGCCATCCGGGTACTTGACCTGCAGGAACGCCAAAGCCTTTTCGCCGTAGTCCAGCCACTTCTTGTCGCCAGTCAGCTTGTACGCCCTGGAGTAGACGCTCAGGGCCATGCCCTGGTCCATGCCGGAGGTCCAGCCTACCTTGTAGTACTGGCCCATCGAATAATGACGGAAGGTGAATGGGTACCGCAGGGCGCCATCCTTGTCCTGCAGCTCGGCGAGCTTGTTGGAAATGGAGAGGAACTTTGCCTTGTCCTCGCCAGCAAGCATGCGACCATGCGCGGCCAAGGCTGCGATAGCGACGGTACCTGGGCCGTAGTAAAACTTCCCTCCCTGCATAACCATCGGGGCGCCTTGCTCATCGATCTTCATGTTCGGGCCGTCACGATGGATCATCGTTTTGCCGTAGTTCATGTAGTCGCCGCCGGCTACGTACTCCTGGGCTTTCTCATCAGGATTGAACTTGCTTTTGACATACAGCGCCTTCTCTTTCGTGCCGACCGCTCGAATTTCATCCGTTAGCTTGTGTTCAGGCCAGTGCTCTGACTCACCGCAGGCAGATATGAGGAGGGTGGTAAAAAGAAAGGCGTGCTTGAGTCGCATGACATCTAGTCCATGTTAGTGAGGCGCGGATCTTATGGCACATAGCCATTGCGAGCAATGCCGACATCCCCTGTTGGGCAATGTTGAAACCCGGTACGATTTCGCTTACCGGAGTCGAACCACCAGCGTCCAGCGTGACCCTGGAAGTACATGGATCAGTACATTGGCTGAGAGGAGTAGCAGGCACAGTCAAGAGATGCAGGGGAATTGGCGCCAGGTTAGGTGCCTGTCTCCGGCACCAGACTGTTTTTCGGTAAGGCCCAGCAAGTACCGGAAACCCCAATAAAACCGCCATTGTGGCGGTTTTTCTTTTCCGGTGAGTTACGGTTTCTTTCGGTACATGCCGGAAAAATTTAGTACATTGCGCAGCACATCCTAGATTCGGTGCCCAAGGTGATGTACTAAATGCCTCTCACAGACACAGCGGCAAGGCAGGCCAAGCCACAGGAAAAGGCCTACACCCTCAAGGACGGAGACGGTCTGTTCCTCTATGTGGCCAAGAACGGGACCAAGTCCTGGCACTTCCGCTTCACCTGGCACGGCAGCCAGGAACGCATATCGATGGGCACCTACCCGGAGATCAGCTTGCGTGATGCCCGAGAGCGCAGGGATGAAGCCAGATCGCTGGTTGCCAAGGGCATTGACCCCCGCGTGGAGCGCAGGCAGGCCAAGGCTGAAGCCGCTGTGCACCAGGAGAACACCTTCGAGGCCGTGGCCAACCGGTGGCACGCCTTCAAGCTGCCGCGCTGGGCCGCAGCCAGGAAGGGCGCCGCTGTGCAGGCACGCTTTTACCTGGACAAGGACTTGATACCGGAGCTGGGCCGCCTGCCCATAGCCCAGGTCAAGCGCGCCGATGTACTGGAGGCCATGCGCAGGGTCGAGCGCCGCGGTGCCCTGAACTCGGCCCGCAAATGCCGATCCTGGCTCAACGAGATATTCCGCTTCGGGATTGCCGAGGGTCTGCTAGAGGTGAACCCAGCCGCAGACCTCGACATCGTGGCCGTGCCAGAGCCGCCAGAGCAGCACAACCCGTACCTGCGCCGGCATGAGCTGAAGGACTTCCTGCTGGCGCTACGCGACTTCAAGTGCGCCGAGTACGCCCGCAGCGCGGTGAAGCTGTTGCTGCTGACCGGCGTGCGGACAATCGAGCTGCGCAGCGCGACCTATGACCAGTTCGATTTCGTGGAAGGCCTGTGGACAATCCCACCAGGGATCGTGAAGCAGTTGCAGAAGAGGGTCAGAACGAAAAGCGGGGAGATTCCACCGTACCTGGTCCCGCTGTCGCGGCAGGCGATGGAAGAGGCGAAGCGCGTTCACCAGATCACCGGCCGCTATCGGCTGCTGATCGCGGGCCGTAATGACCCGCGTCAGCCGATAAGCGATGGCACAGTGAACTCATTGTTGAAACGCATGGGATACCAAGGCCGGCTGACCGGACACGGAATACGCGCCACGCTCTCTACCGCCTTGAACGAGATGGGATACAACGAGAAGTGGATCGACGCTCAGCTGTCGCACATTGGGGATGCGTACAACCATGCTGAGTTCGTGGAACAGCGCAGGGGGATGATGCAGGACTGGGCCGACTACCTGGATAGCCTGCTGGAGGAATGATCAGCCAGGGCGGTTGGCGCTGATGCGCTCCCGAACCCAGGCTTGAACCTCCGACTTGACCCAGGCCACCGCGCGCGGCCCCAGCTTGACCTGCCGAGGGAAGGTATTGGCCATCATCTTTTCGTAGATGGTGGTGGTGCCAAGGCCAGTCATCTTGCGGACCTCGGCAATCTTGATGAACTCAACGTCATCGGGGATTTGTGCTGCGTTCATAGGCATACCTCTCAGAAAATGAAACGGACAGGGGAAAGCTGTGGCGCCGGCAGCCGGGCCAGCACCGGCCCTTCGTCGAACTGGTCGCCAGCCGGTGGTGGTGGGTGCTGGTCGTCGGCTTGGCTGACTCGGTTGGTGTTGGCGTAACCGGCGAGGATGACGCCGATCAGGAAGGCGAAGGCCGCCGAGGTGAGGCAGGCCCAGAAGACAGTGAGTGGTCTCATGGCGCTGGCCTCAGTAGGGAACGCACTTGTTACAGGCACCGGTCCAACCTGGTGTGCCGCATCCTGAGCAGGGTTCGGTTTCCGGCGTGCCGCGCTCTTCCGGCCGGCTTTCGAGGTCAGGGAACACGGCAGCGATCATCTGCTTGCGGAACTCGTCGCGCATTTCCTGGGTATGCTCGATTGGCTCGCCCACGTTGTTGAATGAGGCGAACTCAAGCCAGTGGTCGGCCAGTTGGACCTGCTGTTCCAGGAAGTCGATGCGCTGATCCCGCTCCGTCAGGTCGGCCTGCAGTTGGTCGCACAGCCGGCACCTGGTCAGCACCAGTTCGCTTGGCCTGGGCTCAGCCAGTAGCGCTTGCATGGCTAGCTCCCCGAACTCTACGACCTGCGGGTCATAGGTGCGTAGCTTGGACTCGGCCTCGATGGCTCGGCGCTTCCAGGTGGCGAGGTCGGTCAGCGCATCTTGCCCAACCACCGACATTCCCAATTCCCTGGCAACGGCTTCAGTGTCATCGGTGATGCCATCGCCAGCCAGTGCACTCGGCTCAACAACAGACGCGCGTCCTAAGATCGTAAGGGTGCATTCTCCGTTAACCGTATTGCCAGATACGATGAAATCCGCCCGTTCAACCGGCTCGCCCTGGTGCTGCTCGGCTGGCTTTTCCAGCGCATTCCGTAGTTCTTCCGCGGTGTCGAGCTCAAGGCTTGGGCCGGTAGAATGCGCTGCAAGCAGATGGGCTGCCTGTTTTGCAGTTTCACGGGTGATGCTGACCATCTCTTTTCCGTTGCTCACGATTGCTTCTCCTGCGCCCGCCTCTGGCGTTCGGCGCTGCATTTGGTGTGGTTGCCTTTGTTGCGGGGTCTGTTGCAGATGTCGCAGCGGCTCGGGCAGTCGATGGTCTTCGTCGGTCCGCCACGGATCACGGTCTTGCGGCGCAGGGCGGTCATTGCCCGTGCTCCTGCAGAAGCTGGATCACATCGAGATAGCCCTGCACGACACTGCCAGGCCTGCCGGTGGCTGCGCGCTTGAGCACTTCGATGACCTGGGCCACGCCGTTGGTGTCGTTCAGCTTGGCCTTCAGCGATGCCACCATGTCGCGGGCGTCCTCACGGGCCTGCTGGCGCATGTACTGGTTAATGACGCCGGTGGGCACCGGCATCGGCAGGGGTTTGTCGGGCTTCGGCGCCGTCATGGTGGAAAACACAGGCGCAGGGGTAGGGTGGCGGGCCCGGTCAAGGGCCGCCTGGGCGGTTGGGTTCATGGTGTCTCCCTTATCGCTTCGGGTAGGTCTTGGTAAGTTCGCCATTGATCACGTGACCTCGACGCAGCACCAAGTTGGCCAGGGCGGCCCGGTCTTTCTGGCTGTGGCTGGCCTGCCGGAGCAGGCCGAAGTAGCTGTTGGCTGTTTCGCGCAGGTCCTGAGCCGGCGCTGCAGCAGTACGCTTCATGGCCTGGGCCACCGACTTCTTGCGAGTGGTGCGCCGCCAGGGCTTGATCACATGCCCGACGAAGTCCACGCCGCGGTCAATCGGCTGCAAGATGGTCTTCGAAGGGTTGAGCCTGACGCCCAGGCTGGGCAGGAAGTCTTCGATCTGTCGGAGCCAGTCATTCAGCTGCTGCGGCGACTCATGCAGCAGCACGAAGTCGTCGACGTAGCGGATGTAGTGCCTGGCCTTGAGCGTGTGCTTGCAGAACTTGTCCAGGGCGTCGAGGTAGACGTTGGCGAAGAACTGCGACGACAGGTTGCCGATGGGCAACCCAAGATAGGCCGGCTGCGCGGTCAAGCGCTTGTGCTGCGGTACGCGGTTGAACAGGTGTGCCGGGCTGCGCTCGCTGTAATTCTCGCGCGGGTCGTGCATAAGCACCTGCAGGGCCAGCTGGCGGAACCACGGGTGATCTATACGCTTGGCCAACTGCCGGCCGAGCACGCGCTTGTCGATCGACACGAAGAAGTTGGCCAGGTCGCACTTCAGGTAGAAGCCTGGCCGTGACCAGTTCTGCGTTTGGCTGCGGATCTTCGCCTCGAGGCGCTTACCGGCGTACAGCGTGCCGCGCCCGGGGATACAGGCGCAGCTGTCCGCGATGAAGCTGCTTTCGATCCGTGGACCGATGCGGTTGTAGAGCAGGTGGTGCACGATGCGGTCCCGGAAGTCGGCGGCCCATACCTCGCGGGCCTTTGGCCGGGTAACCACAAAGCAGATGGAGCGACCTGGCCGGTATCGGCCGGTGACCAGATCGCGGTGCAGCTCCGCCAGGTTCTGCTCCAAGTTCATCTCGAATGCCAGCGCGCTGTTGCTGTTGCGCTTGGAGCGCCGGCAATCGTAGTAGGCCTGGACCAGTTCGCTGAACGGGTAGGGGGTCGAATCTGCGGACGGG
>ERZ1031720.2-NODE-2-length-39520-cov-8.573090_pt1 | contig 39520 bp, 29 predicted proteins | sample MGYA00518750_ERZ1031720 | MGnify/ENA primary metagenome ERZ1031720 (study PRJEB33718, sample SAMN03160008) | human skin metagenome | collected 2014-04-10 | study: EMG produced TPA metagenomics assembly of the PRJNA266117 data set (Human skin bacterial metagenome and... | reverse complement strand
GAGATTTCTGCCTGTCTCGTGGGCTCGGAGATGTGTATAAGAGACAGGTGCGGGTAGGCGCTGAAATCGAAGCCGACGATGCGGGCGATATGGGTCCAGCCGAAGTGGGCGATGTCGGCGATGGAGTAGTCATCGCCGGCCAGATAGGGGTGTTCGGCCAGGCGAGCATCCACGGTCGAAAACGCGTTGTGCGTCAGGCCCTGGTAACGGGCGATGTTGGCGGGCTGCCTGTCTTCGGCAAACAGCTCGAAGTGCACCCGCTGGCCCAGGATCGGCCCGACGCTTGCGGCATGGAACACCAGCCATTGCATGGCCTGCCAGCGTGGCTTGGGTGCTGCCGGCAGCAGGTGGCCGGTCTTGTCGGCCAGGTAGAGCAGGATGGCTGCCGACTCGAACAGCGTGATGCCCGTTTCATCGTCCTGGATCACGGGAATGCGACCGTGCGGATTGAGCCGCAGGAATTCGGGTCGGCGGTTCTCGCCTTGGTCGATGCGGATGGGGTGCAAGGTGTAGGGCAAGCCCAGTTCTTCGAGGGCGATGGTGATCTTGAATCCGTTGGGCGAGCTGTCGGTGTAGAGATGGATCATGCCCGCCTCTCCGTCTCGCAGGGTTGGCGGTGCCGAGGGGGTGTATGAGTCTGCATTGAATGTAGTTTTTCTAAAGTCATCGAGTTTTCTGAACACGGCTTATGATGGCCAATCGGCGAGATGATGGGAAACGATCATTTCTTTTCTTATGGTTTAGAAAAACTGAATTCGATGACGACTGTGCTCCCCTTGTCCGCGTTGCGCGCTTTTGTCGAGGTCGGGCAGCGGGGCAGCATCAAGGCCGCGGCCGAGGCCTTGCATGTCACCTCTGGCGCGGTCAGCCAGCAGATCCGTCTGCTCGAGGATCGGGTGGGGGTGGCGCTGTTCACACGGGAGCGACAGGGCCTGCGGCTGACCGAGGCGGGGGCCGGGGTACATCCATCGTTGCTGCAGGCCTTCGAACAGATCGAAAGGGCGGTGCAGACGCTCGATCGCGCCCAGGCCCGGCAGACCCTGACGGTGAGCACGGTGGCGACTTTTGCGGCATCGTGGCTGGTGCCTCGGCTGGGCCGGTTCAACGCGCGTTGTCCGCACATCGAGGTGCGGGTCGAGGCCACCTCGGCCGTGGTCGACATGCGGCGGGATCGGGTGGACGTGGCGCTGCGGCATGGGCTGGGCGTCTATCCCGGCTTGCACGTCACGCGGCTGATGGCACCCGTCTTGGTGCCGGTGGCGAGCCCGCAATGGGTGGCGGCAAACGCGGTGCTCGACGAGCCGGCAGATTGCCTGAACCACCCGCTGCTGCACGACAGCGACCGTGCGGATTGGCCGCTCTGGCTGGCTGCTCACGCGGTTGCCGGAGACCCTCGGGCCGAGCGCGGCACGGCATTCGAAGACGACTTTCTGCTGATCCGCGCGGCGGAAGCGGGCCAGGGGTTGGCCTTGGTGCCATCCGAGTATGCGAAGGATGAAATCGCTGCGGGCCGCCTGGTGCAGGTGCTCGACAAGCCGTGGCCCGCCCGGTTTGCCTACTACGTGGTCACGAAGCCCGAAGCCGTTCAGCGGCCCGAGGTGCGGGCGTTCGTCGACTGGATCATGGAAGAGGCGCAGGGCGCCGCACGAGGCGACCCGGAGCGGCCCGGTTCATAGCCTGGCCGCTGCCACAGTTCCTTGCTTCAGCCGCTTCACATCGCCTCGGGGCGCCACGCCGTACACGCGCTGGTATTCGCGGCTGAACTGCGAGGCGCTTTCGTAGCCGACCCTGAAACCCGCTTCGGCGGCGCCGTGGTCTTCGGCGATCATCAGGCGGCGGGCTTCCTGCATGCGCAGCAGGGTGCGGAACTTGAGCGGGCTCATGTGGGTGGCCGACTGGAAGTGCGCATGAAAAGTCGACACGGCCATGCCGGCCTCGGCTGCCAGGCGTTCGATGTCGATGGGCTCGGCATAGTGCTGGCGGATATAGGCCACGGCCTTGCGCACGCGGTTGAGCCGGCTGGTGCCGTGGGCGATGCGATGCAGGGTGCTGGCCTGCGGACCGCCGAGCAGGCGGTACAGCAGTTCTTTTTCGAACAGGGGGCCGAGCACGGGCAGATCGTGCGGGGTGTCGAGCAGGCTCAACAGCCGCACGGTGGCGTCGATCAGGGGCGGTGTGGCCCGGCTCAGGCCGATGGCCGGCGCAGTGGATTCGGCCGAGGCCGGCAGGGCAGCCTGCGTTTCGAGCAGCTCGGCGAGCAGGCGGCGGTCGAGTTCGAGCCGCAGGCACAGGTAGGGCGCATCGGGGCTGGCCTCGACGACTGCGCCGATCACGGGCAGGTCGATGCCGACGACCAGGTACTGCGCCGGATCGTACACATAGCTTTGCCCGCCCACGGTGGCGTGCTTGCGGCCCTGCGCGGCGATGCAGCACGAGGGCTCGTACAGGGTGTGCAACGGCTCGGTGGTCGAAGACGATCGTATGAGTTCGATGCGGGGGAGGGCCGTGGCAAATGTGCCGTCGTGCGGGGCGTGCCGGGCGATCAGTGCGGCCAGGGCCGAGAGGTCTTGCATGGGCTCGATTCTGATCCGTGTGGGCCGGGTGCGCAACGCCGGCGATGCAGATGCAGATGCAGATGCAGATGCAGAGAATCGTGCAAACATCCCGGAGGATGCGGCTACCGCCACCCGCCCTTGCCCACGGATGATTCATCTCAGGCCGCCATGGGGTGGCCCTTGGAATCAACGAAGAGGCAAATCATGCAAGGTATCGAAGGAAAAGTCGTACTCGTCACCGGCGCCAGCAGCGGCATCGGCGCAGAAACCGCGCGTTACCTGGCGGCGGCAGGCGCTCGGGTGCTGATGGGCGCCCGCCGTGTGGACCGGCTGGCCGAGCTGGCCGAAGAGATCCGCAACGCCGGCGGCACGGCGATCTACCGGGCGCTCGATGTCACGAGCCGCGCGGCCAACACCGCGTTCGTCGACGCCGCATTGGCGGAATTCGGGCAGGTGGACGTCATCGTCAACAACGCCGGCATCATGCCCCTGTCGCCGCTGAATGCGCTCAAGGTGGATGAGTGGGACAGCATGGTGGACGTGAACATCAAGGGCGTGCTGTACGGCATCGCCGCCGTGCTGCCGGTGATGAACCGCCAAGGCTTCGGGCAGATCATCAACATCTCGTCCATCGGCGGCCTGGCGGTGTCGCCCACGGCGGCGGTCTACTGCGCCACCAAGTACGCGGTGCGCGCCCTATCCGACGGCCTGCGGCAAGAGAACGACACCTTGCGCGTGACCTGTGTGTACCCCGGCGTGGTCGAATCCGAACTGGCTTCGACCATCACCGATCCGACCGCAGCGGCGGCGATGGTGGGATTCCGCAAGATCGCCATCCAGCCCCAGGACATCGCCCGCGCCATCGGCCACGTCATCGCCCAGCCGGCCGGTGTCGACACCAGCGAGATCGTGGTGCGGCCGACGGCGAGTCCTTATTGAGGGGCTGTGCGTGTGCCGCTGCAGCTGGCCTGCGGACGCCCTGCGGACGGGTTCAGTCGGCGGCGCTTGCCGGAAAGTGACCGCCCAGCAGGGCGGTTATTTCTTGGGCGCAGGCGAGAACGTGGGGCGCGTGGGCGTGATCGAGCCGATGCGCGGGCATGGTGAGCGTGACCGCCCCCGCTAGGGTGGTGCCTTGTGAAAACACCGGGGCGGAGACGCCCGAGATTTCAGGCGAACGGTCTTTTTCGAGCACGATCACGCCGTCGCGGCGGATGGTGTCGTAGAGCTCGCCTTCGGCGCCGGTGAAGGCCATCAGCACGCGGGCACCCGCGCCTCGCGTCAGCGGCAGCATGTCGCCGACCTTGATGTGTTCACGCACGAGCTGCGGCGATTCGACTCGAAACAGGCAGATGCGCTGACCTTGCTGCAGCACGTGGAAGGCGGCGCTTTCCCGCGTCTGGCGGACCAGTTTCTCGAGCGCGGGGACGACCACCGTTTCGAGCGAAAACGAGTTCGAGTAGATGGCGAACAGCCGTGCGACTTCCGAGCCCAATTGGTAGCCCGCCGCAGTCTTGCGAATCAGCGACCCGTGTTCGAGCGAGGCCAGCAGCCGCAGCACGGTGCTCTTGTACAGGCCGGTCACTTCGGAGAGCTCGGTCAGCGTGAGCGTGGCGCGGTCTTGAGAAAACGCATGAAGGATGGTGATGGCCCGGTCGACGGCGGCAGCCCCCCCTGGCGCGGCGGACAGGTCTGCGACCGAGGCGGTGATGGCTTTCTTGGGCATGTCTGGGTGCTGACCGTGGAACGAACGTTGAAGGCGATTTGCAGCGCTGCATTTTGCTCTGGATACGACGGCTCGTTGTCCGAGCCTTGGGCATCGGGCCCCTCGTCAGGGTAAGCCCCCGATGCCCGAGCATAAACTCTTGCGTATGATTAATTTATAGAACATGGTTCTGTCTTACGGAACAAGAGAAATGAACAACCCTTTGAATCCTCATGTCCTGATCAGCGAAGTCGGGCCGCGCGATGGGCTGCAGTCGGTCAAGGCGACGATGCCGACCGCAGACAAATTTCGCTGGATCGACGCACTCGTGGCCGCCGGCGTTCGCGAAATCGAGGTGGCCTCGTTCGTGCCGCCCAAGCTGCTGCCTCAGATGGCCGATGCGGCCGAGGTGGTGAGGTATGGCAAACAGAAAGCCGGCGTGACGATCATGGCGCTGGTCCCCAATCTGCGCGGCGCAGAGAACGCGTTGCGCGCGGGTGCCGACAAGCTGACGATGCCGGTCTCTGCCAGCACGGCGCATTCACTGGCCAATGTCCGCCGGACGCCGCTGGAGATGGTGGAAGAGGTCCGGGCCATTGCCCGGCTGCGCGACGAGCTGGCTCCCCACGTCAAGCTGGAGGCGGGCATCTCGACGGCCTTCGGCTGCACGCTGCAGGGCCTCGTGCCCGAGGACGACGTGATCCGTCTGGCCGCAGCGTGCATCGAAGCGGGGGCGGATGAATCCGGTTTGTCCGACACGGTGGGATATGCCAACCCTGCGCAGGTGAGGCGGCTGTTCCGGCGGCTCAAGGAAGAGATCGGCGATCGCGCCGGTGCCGCGCACATGCACAACACGCGCGGGCTGGGCCTGGCCAATTGCCTGGCGGCCTGGGATGTGGGCGTTCGCACATTCGATTCGTCTCTGGGCGGCCTGGGCGGCTGTCCGTATGCGCCGGGGGCCTCGGGCAATGTGGTGACCGAAGACCTGGTGTTCATGTTCGAAGCCATGGGCGTCTCCACCGGCATCGATCTGGAAAGGATCGTGGCGGCGAGAGTCCCCCTGATGCAGGGACTGCCCGGCGAGCCGGTCTACGGCATGACGCCCGACGCAGGACTGCCCAAGGGCTTCCGCCTAGCCGCCTGAGTTTGCCCCGATCGTCTGTTCGAGAGTTGGAACATGAACCACACAAGCTGCCATTCATTGCCGTACGAAGGTCTCCGCGTGATCGAGTTCACCCACATGGTGATGGGGCCGACCTGCGGCATGCTGCTGGGTGACCTGGGCGCCGAAGTCATCAAGATCGAGCCCCTGGGAGGCGACACGACCCGCACGCTGCTGGGGTCGGGTTCGGGATTCTTTCCGATGTTCAACCGCAACAAGAAAAGCGTGGTGCTCGACCTGAAAAGCGCCGAAGGGGTCGAGGCTGCGTTGCGCCTGATCGATACCGCGGACGTGGTGAGCGAGAACTTCAAGTCGGGCGTGATGGAAAAACTCGGCCTGGGTTACGACCTTCTCAAGCAGCGCAATCCCCGCCTGATCTACGTGAGCCACAAGGGGTTTTTGCCCGGCCCCTACGACAACCGCACGGCCCTCGACGAGGTCGTGCAGATGATGGGCGGACTGGCCTATATGACGGGGCGCCCGGGCGATCCGCTGCGGGCGGGGACCAGCGTCAACGACATCATGGGCGGCATGTTCGGCGCCATGGGGGCGATGGCGGCACTGGCCCAGCGCGAGAAGACGGGGGTGGGCACCGAAGTGCAGTCGTCGCTCTTCGAGAACAACGTGTTTCTGGTCGGCCAGCACATGATGCAGTTCGCCTCGACGGGCAGGGCGGCCGCGCCGATGCCCAGCCGCATCTCGGCCTGGGCCATCTACGACGTGTTCACGGTCAAGGACGGCGAGCAGATCTTTCTGGCCGTGGTCAGCGACAAACAATGGAACATCTTCTGCAAGGCCTTCGGCATGGAGGAACTGCAGAGCGATCCGCGCCTGACCACCAACAACGACAGGGTGCTGGCCCGCGAATGGCTGATGCCGCGGCTGCGATCCGAACTCGCCCCGCGCAGTGCGCAAGAGCTTGCCGCAGTCTTCGAAGCGCAGGGCCTGCCCTTTGCGCCGATCACGCGTCCCGAGCAACTGTTCGACGATCCGCATCTGCAGGCCACCGGCGGGCTGGCGCCGGTTCGCCTGGCCAACGGCACCGAGTCGCTGGTGCCGCTGGCCCCGCTGACCTTGGGCGGCCGCCGGCCGGGCATCCGCCTGCAGCCCCCCCGGGTCGGCGAGCACACCAAAGAACTTCTGCGTCAGGTCGGCTACAGCGATGCAGACATCGCCGATCTCGAAAAAAGATCGATTACACAAGGAGACACATCATCATGAAATCCATCACCCGCCGCAGCGCGATCGGCGCCGCATTGATCGCCATGGGGATCGGTGCAGGGACCGGCGCATGGGCCCAGGCCGCCGCCGACTACACCGGTGGCCGCCCGATCAAGCTGATCGTGCCGTACACCCCGGGCGGAGGAACGGACGCGGTCGCCCGGGCCGTTGCCGACAAGATCACGCAGGCTTCGGGCTGGACGGTGGTGGTCGAGAACCGGCCGGGTGCCAGCGGCAACATCGGCATGGATGCGGTGGCGAAATCCAAGGCCGACGGCTTGACGATCGGCATGGGCCAGACGGCGAATCTGGCCATCAATCCTGCCTTGATGCCCAAGATGCCGTTCGATCCCAAGACCGACCTGGCACCGGTCGCACTGGTTGCGTCCTTGCCCGTGATCATGGTGGTCAGAGCCGATTCGAAGTGGACCAGGCTCTCGGAGGTGGTCGAAGCCGCAAAGGCCCAGCCCGATCAGGTCAAGCAGGCCCTGGCAGGCACAGGCACGGTCGGGCACCTGGCCGGCGAGCTGCTGGCGTACCAGGGCAAGTTCAAGGTGTTGAATGTGCCGTACAAGGGCGCATCGCCCGCCCTCACGGACTTGCTGGGAGGCAGCACCGATTTCATGTTCGGCACGCCCCAGGCGGTGCTTGAAATGATCAAGGGCAAACGTCTGCGCGCGCTGGCCGTGACGTCGCCGAGCAGGCTCAAGGTGTTGCCCGATGTGCCGACGGTTGCGGAATCCGGGTACCCCGGTTTTGAAGCGGTCGATTGGAAAGCCATCGTCGCGCCGGCGGCGACCCCGCCTGCCGTGGTGCAGGCGCTCAACCAAGCCACCGAGAAGGCCTTGGCGAATCCCGCCATGCTCGAGCTGCTGGCCAACGAGGGCAGCAGCCCGCTCGGTGGATCGCCGAGCCGGGCCCAGAGCTATATCCAGGCCGAGCAGAAGAAGTGGGCCGAACTGATCGAGAAGGCGCAGATCACGCTGGAGTAGGCCGGCGGCCGATCACAGGCCGGCAAGTTGAAGATGCTGGCCGTGACGACCGCGCGGCGTCTGGCCCAATACCCTGATGTGCAGACCATGGTTGACGTGCCGGGAATGAAGGACTTCGAAGTGTCGTCCTGGTCTGCGACGTAGGCACCGGCAGGCGTTCCGCCAGAGATCGCGGCCAAGTTGTCGAACGCCATCGGCCAAGTGGTCGGGGCCGCAGCGATCAAGCCCGACTGAGCATCGTGCAAGGTCGCTGCTATTGCACGCAGAATCCAGTCCATGCTTTCCTCTTTGACGATTCGCTCGTTCCAACCGGGAGACGAGCCTTCGCTGCGCCGGGTGTTCGAATCGGCCATCCATGGCGTGGCCTCGCGCGACTACTCGCCCGAGCAGATCCAGGCCTGGGCGCCGGCCGATCACGACCCGGTTCAGTGGGCGGCGCGCATGCAGACGCTCCGGCCTTTCGTCGCGGTGATGGATGGCGAGATCGTGGCTTATGCGGATGTGCAGCCCAGCGGCTACATCGATCACTTCTTTGTCTCGGGCGATCGTCCGCGCCAGGGAATCGGCACGCGACTGATGGACCGGCTTCACCGGGAGGCCATGGCCCTGGGCATTGCCGAGCTCACATCGGACGTGAGCCTGACGGCCGAGCCCTTCTTTCTACGCCATGGTTTCGAAGTGGTCGAGCGGCGCTTTCCGGTTCGCGGAGGGGTGACGCTGCAGAACGCGCTGATGCGCAAACGCGATGTGTTGCGCGGCATTGTTTTCGATGTCCTACGCCGATGATCGAAATCGTCTTTCCCGATGGCACCGGGAGGTATCGGAACATGGGCTTTCCTGCAACGCACGCAGGCGCTTTTTTTGTCATTCATTGAACGCGGAGGGTGTCGCTGGATGCCCGCCCGCCCTGAAAGGAGACCCGTGATGATCACCTCAGAACGAGAAATTCGTGCCTTGATGACCGCGCCCGAACAGCAACTGTTCGATCTGAGCCTTTCCAAGGAACTGCCCAAGTTCTCCGGCCCGCAGATACGCGCCAAGCTCAAACGTGCGCGCGATCTGCGCGACAAGGCACAGGATACCTACCGCCGTCAGGTGATGGCCACCCAAGGCCGCACCGGCACCAAACGCGGTCTCACCGGCGGTTCGAACGAACGCACCCGCATGAAGGCCGCTGCGCTGTCGGGCGTGGTCGAACGCCTGGCTGCGGCGGCGACCGCTGCGGACGACAGCAGCACGATCCACTGAAACCCGCCGTCCCAGGGAACTGGGGCTGTGCCTTCCAGGCCGTCCGAGACGGCCTGTCTGTCGTCTGGCCGGATACGCATCCAGTCGATGGCGAAAAAATGATTAACCGCCGGAAACCCGCGCGCCCTTCGCATCGACCACCTTCTCGCCATCCTCCTTGGTGAACGAGGCCTGCTGAGGGTTGGGCAGGATATCGAGCACCTGCTCGGAAGGGCGGCACAGGCGAACCCCCAAAGGCGTCTTCACGAGGGGGCGGTTGATCAGGATGGGGTGCTGCAGCATGAAGTCGACCAACTGGTCGTCGGTCCACTTCGGGTCGCCCAGACCCAGCTCGTCGTACGGCGTGCCCTTGCTGCGCAGCACGTCGCGTGTCGTCAGGCCGCTGGCCTCGATCAGGCCTTGCAGCGTCGCCCGGTCGGGTGGGTTCTTGAGGTACTCGACGACCTCGGGCTCGACGCCCGAATTTCGGATCATCGCCAGCGTGTTGCGCGAGGTGCCGCAGGCGGGGTTGTGATAGATGGTGATGGTGCTCATGATGTGTTCAGTGGGGCGGGTGAGGACTTCAAAGCCCTTGGGGATCCGGCCGATGATGCACGTATTCCACCACCGTTCCGTCGGGATGGACCGCGTTGAAGGCGGCGCCGGTGGGGACGACCTGAAGCGGGAAGACGATTTCGGCGCCGGCTGCGACCAGCTTGTCGTAGTAGGGCTGCACGTCGTCGACCAGCAACGTGCCGGTGGTCGATTTGAACGGTGCCAAGGCTTCGTCCGTGCCTTCGATCAACAGAAACGCGCCGACCATGGCCAGCCGCAGTCCGGCTTCAGGGAAGGGAAAACCGCCGTCGGCTTTCAGGCCCTGAAGCGCTTCGTAGAACCGCACGCTGCTTTCCAGCTGACCGGGCCCGACGAACACCCGGATCAAGACCCGTGCCTGGGTCTGACCGGAGGTGTCGTTGCGCAAGCGCCAGAGGTGATTGAAGTCTGATGTTTCACTCATGCCTGGAGCGTAACGCAGGGCGGCGAGGGTTGGTCGGCCGTGCGGGTCGCTGGCTGTTTTTTCGAGCATCCCTATGAGATTTGCGCATGAACCACAGGGACCCTCGGCGAGGGTCACTCGGCTTTTGCGCCGGCTGCCTTGATGACCGGATCCCAGCGGCGGATTTCGTTTTGCGTGAATTCACCCAGTGTCTCGGGCTTCAGCCGGTCGGCAGCGGGAATGATCACGCTCATGTCGGTGAAGCGCTTGACCAAGGCAGGGTCGGCCAGTGCGGTGCGGGCGGCCTTGTTGAGGCGCTCGATGGTGGCGGCGGGCGTGCCTTTGGGGGCATAGAGTCCGTGCCACACCGACAGCTCGAAGTTCGGCAGGCCGGTCTCGGCAAAAGTCGGAACGTTCGGCAGGGTATCCAGGCGTGCCTTGGTCGCGACGCCATAGGCCTTGAGCAAACCCGCCTGGATGTGCGAACCCGTGGCCACGGGCTGATCGCAGATGACGTTCACATTGCCCGAGATCACGTCCTGCAATGCAGGACCCGTGCCTTTGTAGGGGACCATCGTGGCTTGCGTCCCGGCGGTCTGGTTCACCAGCATCGCGCACAGGTGCGAGGTGGCGCCGACGCCGGCGTGTGCGAAGGTGACTTCACCGGGCTTGTTTTTCATGACCTTGATGAGCTCGCCGATGTTGCCGGGCGCAAAGTTCTTGTTGCCCACCAGGATCATCGGCACATCGCCTGCCAGCGCGATCGGCGCCAGGTCCTTGGTCGCATCGAAGGTCAGCTTGGCGTAGAGGGCCGGCGCTGTCGCGATGCCCATGTTGTGCAGCAGCAGGGTGTGGCCGTCGTTGGGCGCGCGGACCACCTTGCTGGTGCCGATGGTGCCTCCGGCGCCGCCCGCGTTCTCGACGATCACGGGCTGGCCGAGGTCCTTGCCCATGGCTTCGGCCAGTACCCTGGCCAGCACGTCGGTCGATCCGCCGGCGGCGTAGGGCACGACGATCGTGATCGGTTTGGTCGGAAAGGCCGATGCCGCAAAGGATGCGACGGCGAACGTCGCTGCAACGATGTTGTGGGTGAACCGGGTCATGTCTTGTCTCCTGGGATGCAATGGTTTTGTGGATGGGTCAGGCGCTGCCGAGCGAGCCGAAACACACGTACTTCAGCTCGGTGTATTCGTCGAGGCCGTGTCGCGATCCTTCGCGGCCCAGACCGGATTGCTTGACGCCGCCGAAGGGCACGACTTCGCTGGAGATCAGGCCGGTGTTGACGCCCACCATGCCGGACTCGATGGCGTCGGCGACTCTGAAACAGCGGCCGATGTCCTGCGAGAAGAAGTAGCTGGCCAGTCCGAACTCGGTCGAGTTGGCCAGGGCGACGACCTCCTGCTCGGTCTCGAAACGCACCAGCGGGGCGACGGGCCCGAAGGTTTCCTCGCGCATGCACAGCATCCCGGGGCGAACGTCGAGCAGCACGGTCGGCTCCAGAAAATGTCCGCGGCCAGGCAGTGCCTTGCCCCCAACGGCCAATCGGGCGCCGTGGCTCAGCGCATCCTCGATGTGCGAGAGGGCCTTGTCGCGTGCGGCTTCGTTGATCAGCGGGCCCTGGGTGACGCCTTCGTCGAAACCCGAACCCGGCTTGAGCTCGCTCACGCGGCGCGCCAGTTTGTCTGCGAAGGCGTCGTAGACCGCGTCTTGCACGTACAGCCGGTTGGCGCAGACGCAGGTCTGCCCCGAGTTCCTGAACTTCGAGGCGAGTGCGCCTTCGACAGCCGCATCGAGATCGGCATCGTCGAACACGATGAACGGCGCGTTGCCGCCCAGTTCGAGGCCGAGTTTCTTGACGGTCGGGGCGCACTGTGCCATCAGCAGTTGCCCGATGCGGGTCGAGCCCGTGAAGCTCAGCATGCGCACCACGGGCGACGACGTGAGGACACGGCCGATTGCCTCGGCATCGCCGACCACCACGTTGAGCACGCCCGGTGGAATGCCGACCTCGTGCGCCAGTTCGACCAGCAGCAAGGCGGTCAGCGGTGTCAGCTCGGACGGCTTGATCACCATCGTGCAGCCGGCCGCCAGCGCAGGTGCGGCCTTGCGCGTCACCATGGCTGCCGGAAAGTTCCAGGGCGTGATGGCGGCGCACACCCCGATGGGTTCGCGGCTCACCAGGTTGCGCTTGTCCCGGGATGAAGAGGGAATGAGCTCGCCGTAGAGGCGGGTCGCTTCTTCGGCATAGAAGCGGACGAAGCTGGCCGCATAGGCCACTTCGCCCAGGGCTTCGGACAGCGGCTTGCCTTGCTCCAGCACCAGGGTCCTGGCGATGTCGTCCTGGCGATCCAGCATCGCCTCGAACCACAGGCGCAGCAGGCGCGACCGCTCGGATGCAGGCTGCGCCTTCCACGAGAGCTGTGCCACGCGGGCCGCTTCGATGGCCTGCTCGGCATCGGGTGCGCCGGCCGCCGGCACCCGGGCCACGAGTTCGCCCGTGGCGGGATTGGTGACATCGATGCAGGGGCGATCGGCATCCGAGAGCGCGATGCCGTCGACGACACCGAAGCCTTTTTTCTCTGTCAACAGAACGAGTTTTTCCGCCATGGGGCGATCTCCTGGCCATGCAGCGGCCGCACCCGGGTCGGCGGGTGCAGGCTGCGGCGGTTTTGAAACAGGCCGGTTAAGGCTGGGCGGCGAAGCTGTAGAGCTCGGTGTGGTCTGCTGCAGGCCCGAGCTTGCCGGAGGCGAGCGTGGTCAGATCCGACACCTTCTGGGCCAGCGTCATCGGGACACCCAGGGCAGGGCCCAGCGAGGCGGCGATGCCCACATCCTTGGCTTGCAGAGCCAGCGAGAAACCCGAGTTGAAGGCGCCGTTCAGCATGAACTGGTGGGCCTTGTTCTCGGTGGTGTTGTTCTTGCCCGTGGATGCGTTGATCACGTCGACGATGGTGGCCGGATCGATGCCGAATGCGGCGCCGGCATGGATGGCTTCTGCGGTTGCGATCAGGGCTGCGGCAGAGACGTAGTTGTTCAATGCCTTGAGCGCATGGCCGGAGCCGACGGGACCGACGTGCGTGATCTGTTTGCCCATGACCTCGAGCACCGGCTTCAAGCGTTCGTGGACGGCGGGATCGCCGCCGACCATGATGGCCAGCGTGCCGGCAACGGCTTTTTTCACACCGCCCGAGACGGGGGCGTCGATCAGCGAGACGTCGTGTTCGGCCAACCGGGCGGCAAGTGCACGGGTGCGGCTGGGATCGGCGGAGCTCATCTCGATGACGCTGGCCCCGGCTTTCAGGTGCGGAGCCAGTTCGGCGAGTACGGCGTCGACGATGTCCGAGTCGGGCAGCATCGTGAGCACGATGTCGCAGTCGGAGAAGGACGCGGCATCCGAAGCCGCGAGTGCACCGGCATGACCCGCGACGAACCGGCGCGTGGCCTCGGCATTGACATCCCGGACGACGAGTGGATGGCCTGCTGCGTGCAGCAGATGGGCCATGGGCTGGCCCATCATGCCCAATCCGATAAAACCGATGCGGCTCATGGTGTGGTCTTTCCTTGGATGTCCATCTCTTTGAACACTTCCGCGGCGACACGGAACGAATCGATGGCGGCCGGCACACCGCAGTAGATCGCGGCCTGCAGGAACACTTCCTTGATCTCGTCCTGGGTCAACCCGTTGTTGATCGCGCCGCGGACGTGCAGTTTCAGTTCATGGGGCCGGTTGAGGGCCGTGATCATGGCCAGGTTCAGGAAGGAACGGGTCTTGCGCTCGAGGCCGGGCCGGTTCCACACATCGCCCCAGCAGTATTGGGTCACCAGTTCCTGCATGTCGATGTTGAAGTCGGTTGCGTTCTTGATCGACGCATCGACGTATTCAGGGCCCAGCACCGAGCGGCGGGTGGCCAGGCCTTGTTCGAATAGCGCTGGGTTCTTGGGGGCGTAGGCACGTGTCATGAAATCTCCTGTGAAGTGAACATCAACGAATCGAAGTTCATTTGAACAGATTGTCAGACAATCATAATTAAGGAAGATCGGGATTGTGGATTGTTTTCGTCTGATGTATGACAATCGGATCATCAGAAAGACAAGGAAATCGGCATGAGCCAGATGTTGCGTGTTCCCCGCGAAGAAACCTCACTGCGTCAGAAGACCACGGCCATGCTGCGCACGGCCATCCTCGATGGCGTGCTGACGCCCGGCCAGAAACTGTCGGAGCGCGAACTGTGCGAGAGCCTGGACGTGAGCCGGTCGTGCCTGCGCGAGTCGCTGCAGCATCTGCAGGCAGAGGGTCTGATCACCATCGTTCCACACCGGGGGCCTGAAGTCACGACGATTTCGGCGCAGGAGGTGCGCGATATCTATGCGGTGCGCGGCAGTCTGGAAAGCCTGGCCGGCAAGGCTTTTGCGCTGCAGGCCAGCACCGGGCAGCGGCAATCGCTGCGGGCGAAGCTGACCGAGCTGTCGTCGGTCCACGCGGCAGGGCGCAAGGACGAGGTGCTGGCGCTCAAGAACCAGTTCTACGACATCCTGATCGAAGGCTGCGGCAACGTCGTCGCCGGACAGATGCTCAAGCAGCTCAACAACCGGGTGACGGTGCTGCGGCGCATCTCGATGGCGCAGCCGGGTCGCCTCGACCAGACCCTGGCCGAGCTCGAGGCGATCGTCTCCGCGATCGAGAACCGGGACGGCGACACCGCGGCCCGGCTGTGCAGCGAGCATGTGCAGAAGGCCGCGGCCAATGTGCTCAAGAGCATGAAGAACGCCCAGCCACGGGCCGCTGCCTGAGAATTTGAAAAGGGTCAGCCGACTCTTGTTTGCGCTCTGGCCGGTTATGTGCCGTCCTGAATGCGGTATTCCACTTGGTCGGTTTGTTTTCGGTGGGGTGCCGTTTCGGGCGCGATTTTTTCGCCTTGGGCCGCCGCATCGAATTCGACCTCTTTCGGGGCGATGAATAGGTAGAGCTCGGTGCGAATGGACGGTTCTATCCGGGTTTGATGTCGGTAGATTTTAAATTCGCATCCGCTCACAAGTTTGCATCCGCAAACAGATAACTCATGGTCACCCCCAGCGCGGCAGCGATCTTGCTCAGCGTGAGCACCGCGACGCTGTTGTCGCCGCGCTCGACTCGGCCCAGGTACGAGCGGTCGAGATCGGCCGTGAAGGCCAGTGTTTCCTGAGAAAACTTGTTGATCAGGCGGATGCGTTTTATCGCGTGCCCGAGGGCAACGAGTTGGGGATTTTTTCTTTGACGCGAGAAGTTGGGCACTTCTCATATTTAACAGGTATCGAGTAAAAGACCACGGCTTATGTCCCCTATCTGGATAATAGGGTCGAATGAATGGTGTCCGATCCCGTTGGGATCGGTCCATTGGGTTTTGTGAAACTGTCCAGGGCGCTCTCCTAAACAGCGTGCCATGGCCTTCGGGCATTGCTCTGGCGGACGAAACGTGCCAATGAAAATCGGCAGGGGGGATTTCGGCCAGGTGACTTATTCACTTACAAAACAAGGCCGGTCGTTTTACCCGCATTGCATGTCTGTCTTTGCACGCCTGTCTTTGCTTCGTCTTCGCTGGCATCAACCGTGACTGTTGCATGCCTGCGTGTGGCCGTTCGGCCTGGTCGACGCGTCAGGGCCGTTGCGGCAGAACCGAATGGCCAAAGGTGTTGCCCATGCGTTGGCCGGTCGCCGACAGGTTGACGAGGCCCAGCGTGTTGCCGGGTCGCTGGGCGATGGCTTCGGCGCGCAGGCCGGTCGGCGGCTTCACTGCGCCGGAGCGGTCTGCAGGGGGCGTGAGTTTCTCGGTCCAGATCGCGTGGTCGCGATTCAACGGCGCGCGCACCGTGACCTCGGCGCAGCAGGCCGTGGGCGGTTCGAGGTCGGTCGAGGCCGTGGCGGGCGCTTGCGCACCGGCTCCCGTGGCCGAGCCCAGCACCAGGGCGAGCAAGCCCAGCGGCGCGCGCCGATGCCAGGGGCGGGGAGGGTGGAGGCGTTGAACAGGTAAAGACATCGTTCCTGATTGCACAGTGTGGGGCCCGCTCGTGAGAGCTTGCCGATCGGTCGATCCGTCAAACGAATGGCATGGCGTGACGCGCGTGCACGGGCCGCTCGCGGGCGCATCGCACCGCGCCGCATCGTGCGACTGCCGCATTGAACGCGATCTTCTTCTGCAGCGCAAGCCTGCCCCCCAATGGCCGCTGCGGTCCTGCGCGTTCTTCTGCGTGCGCTGCCCCGGGGCGTCGCCGTTTCATGAAGTTTTCGTGACAAATGACAGTCCGGCCCGGCCCCATCCGTCTAGCTATCTGAATGGGTCGTGCCGGGGACTGCGGCCGTGGCGCCGGGTCGCTGCGCCGCAGGAATGGGGGACCCCATGGCCGCTTTGCGAGAGACCTTCCGGGTCGCTGGTGTCGTGGGTGACGGGCTTTGCCTGAAAGATGAAGTTCAGTGTATGTACAACGAGTTAGAAAAATCCAGAGGGTCTGCGCCATGGCACGCCGTGGCCTGTGCGTTGTTCGCCTGCGGTCTGTCCGGAACGGCGTTGGCCCAGGACTCGGCCAAGACCCCGGCAGAGGCATCGCCGCCGTTGCCCGGGCCGGCGGCATTGGCCGATGGCGTGGCGGGCGGCCCGGATGTGCAGGCCGCCGAGGCCCAGCCCCAGCGGCGGGTGCAGGTCAACGAGTACGTGGTGCGCGGCAACACCGTGCTGGACGTGCGCAGCATCGAGCGGGCCGTGACGCCCTACCTGGGCCCCGACCGCACGCTGGCCGACATCGAGGCCGCGCGTGACGCCCTGGTGGCGATGTACCAGGCCAAGGGTTATCAGTCGGTCTATGTCGATCTGCCCGAGCAGGCGGTGAGCGAGGGGGTGGTCTTCCTGCAGGTCAGCGAAACGCGCGTCGGACGTGTGCGCGTGGTGGGTGCCGAGTACAGCTCGCCGATGGCGGTGCGCGAAGACGTGCCGGCACTGCGCGAGGGCGTGGTGCCCGATTTCACACAGGCCCAGGCCGAGCTGACGGCGCTGAACCAGACCGGCCGCCTGCAGGTGATGCCGCTGGTGCGCCAGGGCGCATTGCCCGGCACGATGGACGTGGACCTGAAGGTGCAGGACCGCAATCCGTGGCGGGCGAGCGCCGGTCTCAACAACGACCGGAGCGCCGATACCCGGTCGCTGCGGGCGACCGCCTCGATCGGCCACGACAACCTGTGGCAGCGCGGGCACAGCGCGTCGCTGTCGTTCTTCGGTGCGCCGCAGGATCTGGACCAGACGCAGGTGTGGTCGGGCTCCTACCTGGCCCCCTTGCGCGGCACCGCCTGGAGCCTGGAGGCGACGGGCTATACCTCGGACAGCAACGTGGCGACGGTGGGCGGGACCGAAGTGCTGGGCAAGGGTCATGCATTCGGGTTCAAGGCGACCTATACGGTGCCGGAGACCGGGGACTGGTGGCACGCGTTGAGCGTCGGCGTCGACTTCAAGGACAACGACGAGATCGTGGCCCTGGGTGCGTCACGCGACACCGTTCCCCTCAAGTACGCGCCGCTGTCGCTGGCGTATTCGGGCTTTCTGCAGGGCGAGCGGCACCAGTTGGGGCTGGGCCTGTCGCTGACTGCCGGCACGCGTTCGCTGTTCGGCTACGGCAGCGACTGGGCCCGCTTCGACTACAAGCGCTACAAGGCGCTGTCGAGCTTCATGGCACTGAAGGCCGACCTGAACGGCACCTATACCTTTGCCGACGGTCAGCAGCTCGGCCTGCGCCTGAGTGGACAACTGACCGATTCACCGCTGGTCTCGGGCGAGCAGATCGCTGCCGGCGGCATGCACACGGTACGTGGCTACCTGTCGGCCGAGACCACGGGCGACATCGGCCTCGTCGGCGGCGTGGAGTGGCGCACGCGTGAACTCAGAGGGTTCGCCCCCTGGCTGGAGGCCTGGCGCATCTACACCTTCTTCGACGCCGCGCAGTTGCGGCTGAAGGATCCGCTGCCCGAGCAGGACGACCGCACCTCGCTGGCCTCGGTCGGGCTGGGCAGCAGTTTCCGTCTGGGCCCCAAGGTGAACGGCCGTCTCGATCTGGCCTATCCGCTCAAGGACGGCCCGCGGACCCCGAGTCACGACACCCACCTGCATTTCAGCGTGAACGCCACGTATTGAGCGGCATCGCGCGTTTCCAGCACTTTTCATTTTCCTATCCGTTTCGGAGCTATCTCGCCATGCGACGTATCCTGTTTATCGCGCTCACGCTGTTGAGCACCTTGTTGCCGAGTTGGGCCCACGCGTGGTGGCAGCCCGACTGGGCCTTCCGCAAGCCGATCACCGTCGACGGCAGTCCGCAGGGCGGTGCGATCGGCGCCGATGCGGGCCGCACGCCCGTGCTGGTTCGCCTGCATACGGGCAACTTCAGCTTCGAAGGCGTCTCGGAGACCGGCTCGGACCTGCGCTTCGTGGCCGCCGACGACAAGACGGTGCTGAACTACCAGATTGAGCAGTTCGACCCCTTGCTGGGCATGGCGTTGATCTGGGTGGATGTGCCCCTGGTCTCGGCCTCGGCCGCGCAGCAGATCTGGATGTACTACGGCAACGCCAAGGCCCCGGCCGCAGCGAATGGCCAGCAGACCTTCGACCCGGACTACACCCTGGTCTACCATTTCGGGGAGGAGGGCGTGCCCGCTCGCGACAGCACGGCCTATGGCAACCACGCGCAGACGCAGGTGCCGAATGTCTCGGGGACCGTCGTCGGCAAGGGCGTGCAGTTCAACGGCGCGGCCCTGATGCTGCCGGCCTCGCCCTCGCTGGCGCAGGCCGCGGGCGGCGCGTTCACGATGTCGGCCTGGATCAGACCCGACCAACTGGGTGCACGCCAACTGGTCATGGCCCGCCGCGAAGCCGGCAACGAGCTGCTGGTGGGGGTGGACCAGGGTGTGCCTTTTGTGCAGGTCAACGGCCAGCGCAGCAATCCGGGCCAGCCGATCCAGGCCGGGCAGTGGTCGCATCTGGCGGTGCGCGCAGATGGACAGAATGTCGCGCTGTATGTGGGCGGCCGGCCGTCGGTCGCGCTGGTGGCGGCACTGCCGGCATTCGCCACGGCCGTGGCCGTCGGTGCCGACATGCCCGCCGCCGCGGGGGCCTCGGCCGCCCTGGCCGGAACGGCGTCCACGCAGGGCGCATCGGCGCAGGCTGCAAGCTGGAACGCATTCAACGGTGCGATCGACGAGTTGCGTCTGTCGCGTGTCGCCCGCCCCGAAGCGCTGCTGCTGGCCGATGCGATGGCGCAGGGCTCTGATTCGCCGCTGGTGAAGTTCGGAGCCGACGAGCAGCAGGCCGGCAAGAGCCATTTCGGCTACATCCTGGCCGCGATGCCGCTCGACGCCTGGATCGTGGTCGGCATTCTGGGCCTGATGATGGCGATGTCGTGGGCCATCATGATCGGCAAGGGGCGCAGCCTGGGCGCGGCGAGCCGTGCCAACCGCGACTTCATCGACCGCTTCCGCGCAGCCAACAACGGCTCGCTGGACCAGCTGGCACGCAGCGTGGATCTGCCCACCGGCATCCGGCAGGATTCGTCGCTGTGGCGCATCTACCAGACCGCGATGTCCGAACTGCAGGCGCGCGGCCAGCGCGGCTACGACCTGAAGGCGATGGCGCCGTCGAGCATCACCGCCGTCCGTTCGGCGATGGAGGGCACGGCGATCCGCGAGACCGAGCGCATGGGCCAGCGCATGAACTGGCTGTCGACGACCATCGAGGGCGCGCCTTACGTGGGGCTGTTCGGCACGGTGATCGGCATCATGCTGGTGTTCGTGGTGGCGGCGATGGCGGGTGCGGTCGACATCAACTCGGTCGCCCCCGGCATGGCGGCGGCACTGCTGTGTACCGCCGCCGGCCTGGGCGTCGCGATCCCGGCGCTGTTCGGCTACAACTGGCTGACGGCACGCGCCGATGCGATCACGGCCGACATGGCCGTCTTCGTCGACGAGTTCACCAGCCGCCTGGCCGAAGAGCAGGGGCAGGACCGCCCCGTGCTGGCCTCGCGCAGCGTGGCCTGAGGAGCGAAACATGGCTCAAATCGCCAAGTTCGGTACCAGGAAACGAGCCGGTGGCATCAACATCACGCCTTTCGTCGACGTGCTGCTTGTGGTGCTGGTGATCTTCATCCTGACCAGCAATGCCAGCATTCCCGGCATTCGTGTCGACCTGCCCAAGGCGAGCGCCTCGGTGCCGCTGGAAAAGCCCAAGACCAAGGCCATCACGATCGACAACAACGGTCAGGTGTTCCTCGATGCCTATCCGGTCACGCTGCCCGAGCTGGAGCAGCGGCTGCGCACGGAGAAGGCGCTGTCGCCCGATTTCCCGGTGATCGTGCGCGGCGATGCCGCCGTGCAGTACGCCAAGGTGGTCGATGTGCTGGACTTGCTGCGGCGCATCGAGCTGCTGCAGGTGGGTCTGGTGACCGGCAAGCCGGGCGCGTGAGGAGCATGAGTGTGAAACCACGCCATAACCCGCCCGAGTCTGCAACGGGCCGCAACGGGCTGCGGCGATCCGGCGGATGGCTGATCGGCGCCGCGCTGGTGGGTGCTCTGGTTGCGCTGCTGGCCTACCTGCTGTCGGGTACGGCCAGCACCAAGCGCGAGGTGGCGGTCACCCCGACGCTGGTGCTGCCGCCCCCGCCGCCACCGCCGCCCGAACCCGAGAAACTGCCCGAGCCGGAGCCCGAGAAAGTCGAACCGGAAATCGTGGAGACCGAGCCTGCACCGGTCGAGCCGCTGGAACAGGCCCCGGACGAAGCGCCACCCAGTCCGCAGCAGGACCTGGGTGACCCGGTGACCATCGACGGTGCGGCGCAGGCCGGCAACGACGCCTTCGGCATTGCGGCGGGCCGCGGCGGCGGCATGTCGGGCACGGGGCGTGGCGGCGGGTTTGGCGAGGGGGCGTACGGCAGGTACGTCTCGACCCTGATGCAGCAGGCTCTGGCCAGCGAGGCCACGACACGGCAACTCGTCTTCGACGACCTCCAGGTCGACCTGTGGCTGGACGCGGAGGGCCGCGTGACGCGGCTGTCGCTGGTCCGGGGCTCGGGTGCCGCGGAAACCGACGAGGCCGTGCTGGCGGCGCTGCGGGCCGTGACCCGCATCGACGAACAGCCGCCGGCCGCCATGCGTTTTCCGATCCGTTTATCCATGAAGGGGCGCAGGCCCTGACCGGGCGCCGATTCGATCTCTATGTTTTCCACGAGTCTAGACATGAAACATTCCGCAATGCACCCCCGCAACGGGGGCCGGGACCAGCCGGCACGCCCCTCCGCCGGCTTTGTGCGACGGGCGACCTGGCTGGCCGGTGCGGCCGCACTGTTGCTGGCCGTCTCGGGCCAGGCCCTGGCACAGGCCACGCCGGATTCGGCGATGGTCAAGCTCATCCGGGGCCTGATCCAGAGCGGCACGCTGGCCAAGGATGTGGGCGAAGCCCTGCTGGCGCAGGCCCAGACCGAGGCGATCGCCCAGCAGCACGCTGCACGCCAGATGGCGGCAGCAGGGGCGGGCACAGCTGCGGCAGCCGGCAATGCCTGGGCGGCTCAGCCCGGCGACGTGCGGGTGCCCTACATTCCGCAGAGCACGCGCGACGAGATCAAGGCCGAGCTCAAGAGCGAGGTGCTTGCGCAGGCGCAGGCCCAGGGCTGGGCGGCGCCCAATGAAACCCCGGAGTGGTCCAAGCGCATCCGTGTCGAAGGCGATGTACGGGTGCGCAACGAGTCGCGATTCAATTCGGGCGGCAACAGCAACACCGAGGTGGATTGGGCTGCCATCAACCAAGGCGATGGCTACGACGTCAACAAGAACACGAATCCGGGCAACCCGGCGTTGCTCAACACCACGCGCAACCGCACCAACCAGTGGCGCGTGCGGGCCAGGCTGGGTGTGCTGGCCGACGTCTCGGAAGATCTGAAGGCCGGCATTCGTGTGGCCACGGGCAGCGACGACAGTCCGGTGTCGACCACCCAGACGCTGGGCGGCGGGCTCGGCAAGAAGGATATCTGGCTCGATCAGGCCTGGGCCTCGTATCGGCTTTCGCCGGACTTCAAGGTCACGGGCGGCCGCTTCGGCAATCCTTTTGTCTCGACCGACACGCTGTTCTCCAACGACCTGAACTTCGATGGCATTGCGCTGCAGTTCGGCAGGGCTCTGCCCGAACGCGGACTCGATCTGTTCGGCACGCTGGGCTATGTGCCGCTCGAGTATTCGTCCGACGGATTTCCGTCGAGCAGCCTGAACAAATCGAGCAGCGAAGACAAGTGGATGCTGGGTGCGCAGTTCGGCGCGCGCCTGAAGCTCGACGAGCGCAACAGCCTGCGCGGTGCGGTGGCGTATTACGACTTCCACAACATCAGCGGACAGTATTCCGAGCCTTGCGTGCTGTATTCGGGCCGTGACACGCAGTGCAGCACCGACTGGTCGCGGCCTGCCTTCATGCAGCGGGGCAACACGCTCATGCTCCTGCGCAACATGGCGCTCAATCCGCTCGATCCGGACGCCACGCCGCTGCCGCAGTACGTGGGGCTGGCCTCCAAGTTCCAGCTGCTCGACATCAACCTGCGCTGGGATACGCGGGTGGCCGGCCGCTACGGCCTGCGCCTCGACGGCAACTACATCCGCAACCTGGCCTACAGCGACGACAAGACCTGGGCCCGTGCCGCCGGCGGCGTGGTCAACAACTTCGAGAGGGTCAACGAGCAGCGCGATCCGGGCCGCGAGGACTTCCGCAGCGGCGGCAATGCCTACGCCATGCAGGCGACCTTCGGTCACCTGGGACTGGAATCCAAGGGCGACTGGAACGTGCTGGCCGGCTACAAACGCATCGAACCCGATGCGCTGCCGGACGGCTACAACGACTCGACTTTCCACCGGGGCGGCACCAACGCGCGGGGCTACTTCCTGGGCGCCAACTATGCGATCGACCGCAACGCGTGGCTGGGCATGCGCTGGACGGCGACACAGGAGGTCTATGGTCCTCCGCTGTCGATCGACACGCTGCAGCTCGAACTCAACGCCCGTTTCTAAGGAGCCGCCGTGTCGTGTCTTGTTGAAAAGAAACCGGTGCCGCCTGCCGGCAAGGGGTACAGCCGTGTCGTTTCGCGCTTGGCCTCCGGGGCCCTGTGCGGCGCGGTGGTGTTCGGCGCCGGCCTGATGTCCACGTCTGCACAGGCCCAGAGCATGGAGGAGCGCTTGCGTACCCAACTGCGTGCGACCACCACGCAACTGCAGCAGGCCCAGAACGAACTGGCCGTGCTGAAGGCGGGGCATGCGGGTGCTGCCGATGGGGGACGCGCCCAAGGCGCGAAAGCGCCGCAGGCCGAGCTCCAGGCGCTGCAGCGGGAGCGCGATGCCGCGCAGCGGGCGCTCGAGCAGGAGCGTGGCAGCACGGTTCAGGCCCAGCGCCAGACCCGCGAGATGCAGCAGCAGGCGCAGGCCGCCATTGCACGATCGCAGGCCCTGGTGCTGCAGTACAAGCAGGCTTACGACGAGCTGCTGAAGCTGGCCCGGACCGCCGACGGCGAGCGGCAGCGCCTGCAGGCCGATGCCACCCGGCGGCAGGAGGCACTGGGCCGCTGCGAAGCGCAGAACGTGCAGCTCTACGCCGTCGGCGGCGAAATCCTGCGGGCCTACGAAACCCTGGACATCGCCACCCTGGCCATGGCTCGACAGCCGTTCGCTGCCCAGAGCCGGGTGAAGCTGGACGAGGCCGCGCAGCAATACGGCGATGCGCTGTACCGCAGCAAGTTCGACGTGCGGGCCAGCACCCCGGCAGAGGCCGCAGTGGCTCCTTCCGCGCGATGAGGCCCAGGCCTGCATCCGCGTTCTCATCTTTCATCCATTTTTTTTGACCCGGTAGTTCTCATGACCAGCAAGACCGATTCCGCCGCATCCCCGAGCCCCGCAGCTTCTGCGGCCCCTTCCGTTGCCACGAACCAGGAGGCGCCAGCCTGGCTGTACGACGTGTCGCCCGCACAGCTTGCACAGGCGATTCAGCAGGCGGGCTGTGCGGTCACGTCCACTGAACGCGACGGCGTGACGCATCTGCACAGCGCCGCGCACGGCATCGGTTTCCAGGTGCTGTGGGGCAACCCCGCTGCCGGAGGGACCTGTGTGGATTTCACCTTCAGCTGCCCCTTGCGTGTGCAGGGCGGCCTGGCGCCGGACAGCCTGCTGGCCGAGTGGCATCGCAGCAAACGTTTCGCACGGGTTTCGCAGCATGGCGGCTTTGTCGTGCTGGAGATGGATGTGATCGTGGCGGGCGGTGTAGCCCCCGACCATCTGCGCCTGGCTTGCGTGCTGTGGACACAGATGATGGGCGAGTTCTTTGTTTTCCTGCGCAACCATCGGCCGGCAGAGCCGGTAGCCGAAGGTGCGGTCGCCTGAGCCCGGTTCTTTGTCCCGTGACCCGATCGTCCGCAGCGCGCGCATGGCCCCCCAAGTCTCGCCCCTGAAAGAGCTGGCCCGCGAAAGCGAGTTGCTGCGGCACGTTCAGACCCGGCGCGATCGCCAGCGGCGTGTGCTTCTCGACCGCATCGTCGAATTGATGGACGAGTTCGACATCGGCACCAAGGAGTTGTCGAGGGCGCGGCGGGCATCGCCGGCGGGGCGCCAACATCCCGATCCCGACGGCGGCGTTTCATGCCCGGTCTGTGCGCCCTGTCACGAAAAGGCCATCGTCGCGCCATAACATGATCTTCACGGGGCATCGTGACTCCGAGCGGAGCCGAGCGGACACCGAATGGCGCGCCGGCCGCGATCCAGGCCGTGAGGGACATCGCGTTGGAAGGGTTGGCTGGCAGGCGAGGGGGAATGGCACGCTGCGTCATGACAGGGCTCGCGCTGCTGCTGGCTGCGATGGCCGTGCACGGCGAAGAGGGCCGGCCGGGGTTGTACGCGTTCGATCTCGAACCTCAGCCTCTCGCCCTGGCCTTGCAGGATTACATGCGCACCACGCGGCACTTCGGGCTCTACGACAGCGGCTTGCTGCAGGGGGTTCAGGCACCGGCCGTGCGCGGCAGCATGCCGGCGGCCCAGGCGCTCGAGATCCTCGTGGTGCGGTCCGGTCTGCACGCCAGCTACGTGAGCGAGGACAGCTTCACGTTGCTGCCGGGCGCTGGGAGCGCGGCGCCGCCATCGGTGCCGGCGAGCGAGCTGCCGCGCAGCGACGACCGGGCAGCCTATGCCGAGGATGCAGGGCTGCGGATCCGCCAGGCGCTGTGTGCGGATCCGCTGACCCGGCCGGGGACGTACCGGGTGGCTTTCAGCCTCTGGCACACGGCCCAGGGGCGGATCGAGCAGGTGAGGTTGCTGGATACGAGTGGTCAGCCTGCGCGTGACAGCCGGCTGCGCGAGGTGCTGCAGGCGCTGCGGCTGGCACCCATGCCTCCCGGCATGGCGCCCCGGCCGCCGCTGACGCTGCTGGTGGTGCCGGGTCAGGCGGATTGCCCATGAGACACAGAAGAGGACGAGGGACACACGTTGGCTGCAAGCAGTTTTTCCGTTCTGTGCGACTTTCTGGTCGCACACTACGACGATCTTCGAAGACGATTGACCCAGCGGCTGGGCAATGCCGACATGGCGCGAGATGCCCTTCAGGACACCTACGTGCGGTTGCAGGAACGCACGGCGCTGTCGCTGGGCGGGCCTGTGGTCGCTCAGCCTGCGGCGTATCTTTACCGCATGGCTTTTCATCTGGCTGTGGACCAGGAGCGCGCTTCCGACCGCCGTCTCAGCGCCGACGAGGCCGAAGCCATGCTCGACCTGGCCGATCCGGCGCCCGGCCCGGATCGCATCGCCGAAAGCCGCAGCGATCTGCGCTGGCTCGAGGACCAGATGGGCCAATTGCCCGCACGCCAGCGCGAGATCCTGCTGGGCCTGAGGCTCGACGGGCTGACACGCGAGGAACTGGCAGCGCGCCACCGCATCTCGCTGCGCACTGTGGATCGTGAACTCGAAAAGGCCTATGCATTTTGCGATCAGCAGCTGCGTGAGCACCGTGGACAGGGAGTCCGCCCATGATGATGAATTTGGCAAGATTCTGGCGCCGCCGCGCCGCTGCGGCCCCGGACTGTGCGGCCCAGGCGCGTGACTGGGTGCTGCTGGTGCAGACCGGCCGCGCCACCGAGGCCCACCTGGTGCGGCTGCGGCGCTGGCGCGAGGCCGATCCCCGCCATGCCCAGGCATTCGACGAGGCGCGCGCGGCGTGGCTGGCGCTGGGGCAGGCCGGTGCCGCCTTACGCTCGCAGGGTGCAACGGCCTTGAGCGGCGCAACGGCAGCGGGCGAGTCTTCCGCCGTGCGCGTGCGTGGCCGTGGCCGTCTGGACGACGGGGCCCGGCCGTCCGGCCACGCGGCAGGCCGGCGCCTGTTTCTGGGGGGCATGGTCACGGTCGCCGGCTCGGCCGCTGCGGTCTCGCTGGTCTACCCGCCGTTGGGCCTGTGGCCGGACGTGAGCGGTTGGAGGGCCGATTACCGCACGGCCACCGGCGAGAAACGGCACCTGTCGCTCGATGGGGGCCTCGATGTCACCCTCAACACCCAGTCCAGCCTGAATGTCGCGGCCGCATCTGCCGGCATGGGCGATACGGCTGTTCTCGAACTGCTGGCCGGCGAAGCCGTGATCGAGACCTCGGCCGCTCTGCTGCTGAGGCTGGGTTCGGTGCACGCGCGTCTGGCCGAGGGCTGTGTGCAGGCGCGTATCGAGGGCGACGACATCAGCCTGACCTGTGTTTCGGGCCATCTCGAGGTGATGAGCCGGGCAGGCCCTGCGGATCCGCTGCGCCTGCAGCCTCAGCAGCGGTTGCAGGCCGATGCGCAAGGTCACCGGCCGGTTGAGCTGCTCGATGGCTCCGCCATGGATCAGGCGGCCGCCTGGATGCGCGGCGAGGTGCTGTTCAGAGATACCCCGCTGTCGCAGGCCGCAGCCGAGATCAATCGTTATCGACGTGGCCGGCTGGTCATCCTCGGCGATCAACTGGGCCGGCGAACCGTCACCGGTCGTTATCGCATCGACCGGCTCGACGATGCCATTGCACTCATTCAGAAGGGTTTTTCCGCGCGTGCCCGGCATCTGCCGGGGGGCGTCGTGCTGTTGAGCTGAAAGCGTGTCGGCCAGCGTTTCGGAATCCGCTGAAAAGCACAAAAAAGCCTGGAAAACATGGCAGTTTCGATGCAGGTCAATCCGTCAAGAGGACAGAGCCGGCCCAGGCCGGCAACCCGACTTGCCCTCTCTATCGAGACCTTGCCGAAAGATCCACGATGCGTGCCATCTCCTCCCTCCAGCGACAGGCAGCACGGCCTGCCCTGTCCCGACAGAAGTCTTCGAGCGCCCGGGCGCTGCGGCTGCAGCCCCTGATGGCCGCCATGGCCGTCGGCCTGATGGCGACGGGTTATGCGAGCGGTGTGCGGGCCCAGCATGCCTTCAGCCCGGCCTGGTTTGCCGCCAAGGGCAACGCGCAGGCCACCGCGACCCAGACCGGACGCATGCCCAACGGCGTCGCCGTCAGCACACTGGTCTCGCCGCAGCAGCAGTCGCAGGCCGCACGGCAACAGCTTCAGCAGTCGCTGGCCAATCTGAACACGGCGGCCCAGGCCGTGGCGCTGCAGCAGTCGCTTCAGCGGCAGGCCCGGGCCGCGGGCAGCCAGCGCGCGGCCGTGCCCGACGGCCTGGGCGAGGGGGGCCTCGAAGTCGACAGCAACAGCTTGACCGCCGGCTGGATCAACGCCAACGCCCCCACGCAGGAGCGTGACGCGTCGGGCCAGGTCACGGTGGCCATCGAGCAGACGGCCGACAAGGCCATCCTGAATTGGGAAACCTTCAACGTCGGCCGCCATACGACGGTCGAGTTCAAGCAGGAAGCCGACTGGGCGGTCCTCAACCGAATCAACGATCCGCAGGCCCGGCCCAGCCAGGTGCAGGGGCGCATCAAGGCGCCGGGCACCGTCATGGTGGTCAATCGGAACGGCATCGTGTTCGAGGGAGGCAGCCAGGTCGATGTGCGCAATCTCACGGCGGCAGCGGTGGGCATGAGCGACGCCCAGTTCAACAAGGGGCTCTACAGCGACGTCCGGGCGAACAGCAGCGTGCCGAGTTTCGGCAACGACATTTCGAGTACCGCGACCGCCGTCGCGTTTGCGCCGGCCACGGGCGATGTCGTGGTCGAAGCCGGTGCCAGCATCCGCACCCACGCGCCCTCGTCGGTCACCCAGGGCGGGGGTTACGTGCTGCTCCTGGGCCGCGAGGTCGGCAACCGCGGCACCATCGAGACGCCATCCGGCCAGACCGTGCTGGCCGCCGGCGACGCCTTCGTGATCCGCAAGGGCATGGGCACCGATTCGAACACGACCTCGACCACGCGAGGCAACGAGGTGACGACGCTGCGTGCCGAAGGCAGCCAGGCCGGCAAGGTCGTCAACCAGGGGCTCGTTCGGGCGACCCAGGGCGACATCACCCTGGTCGGCCACGATGTGGTTCAGGACGGTGTGCTGCTCTCGTCGACCTCGGTCAACACACGCGGCACGGTGCACCTGAGGGCCGAGGGCAGCGACGAGGCCAAGGTCACCCTGCGTTCCGGTGCCGTGGCCGCCGTGCTGCTCGACGAATCCGCGGCCACTGCACTCGACGCGCAGCGCGATGCGCTGGTGCGGGGCGAACTCTCCGGCGTGAATTCGGCTTTCCGGCGCGATCAGTCGCTGGTGCACGTTCAGAGCGCGGGCGATGTGCTGTTCGAGGGGAGTTCGCTGACGCTGGCCACCGGCGGGCAGATCGCGGTGCAGGCCACGCGCCGCGCCGAGCTGGCCAGCGGCGCCCGGCTCGACGTTTCGGGTGCGGTCGGCGTGAACCTGACGATGGAGTCGAACAACGTCGCCATCAACGTGCAGGGCAACGAACAGCGCGACGCGCCCATCAACCGCGACGGCGATGCCCTGCGCAACGCCACGATCTGGATCGACCGGCGCAAGCTGGCGTTCGTCGCGGCCGGCACGCAGGGCTACGACAAGGACCGCTGGTACACCGGCGGGGGCCTGCTCGAAGTGGGCGGCTACCTGGGCACCACGTCGCACGGCATCGGCGAATGGGCGGCGCAAGGCGGCACGGTCGATTTTTCGGGCGGCGAACTGATCACCCGATCGGGCTCGCTCATCAACCTGGCCGGCGGTTCCCTCGATGTGCAGACCGGTCGCATCCGCCAGACCTTTCTGAAAGGCGAGGACGGCCATCTCTACGAAGCAAGCTCGGCCCCGGGCGATCTGCTCTACGCAGGCCTGTACGAAGGGTTCGTCGCCGAGCATGCGCGCTGGGGCAGCAACGCGCGCGAGGTCTATCGCAGTCTGTTCATCGCACCGGCCAGCCGGCTCGAAAGCGGCTACACCGTCGGGCGCGATGCGGGACGACTGGTGATCGGCACGCAGAAGGCCCTGCTCGAAGGCGAGCTCGACACGACGGTGTTCCAGGGCGCCCGCCAGCAACATGCACGCAACGAGGCGCTCGACGGCTACCAGCAGTTGCAGACTGCCGCGGCGCGTCGCGGGCAATTGATCGTCGGTCGCCTGACGCCCGTTTTCGGCGACGACGCGGCCAGCCTGCGCCATACGCCGCAGGCCGTGGCCGACGCGGTGCTGCTGACCCGCGAGGCCGCCGTCGAGCAGGCCGAAGCCGGCATCATCCAATTGCAAGCGGCCTGGCTCAACGCCCAGAAACTCGGTGAGCTGCAGATCTATGCCAACGGCCGGGTCCACGTCGAAGACACCCTCGAAGTCGTCCCTGGCGGCCACATTGCGCTGCACGCCAACGAAGTCGAGGTCGATGCCGATCTGCGCGCTCGCGGCGGCCACATCGCATTGGGCAATGGCATCGAGCGCTACACCAACTCCCGCTGGGAATCCGGGCCGCTCACATCCACCGTTCCCGAGGGTTACGTGGACCGCGTCACCGTCGGCGATGGCGTGACGCTCGATGTGCGCGGACTTTGGAGCAATCTTCAGCTCGATCCATCCGATGCGTCGGCGTTGCCTTATCTCGACGGTGGCCGCGTGGACATCGTCAGCACGGGCGACGTGCGGCTCGGGCAGGGCAGCGTCATCGACAGTTCGTCGGGCGCCGCCGTACGGGCCGACGGGCGCATCGAGGGCGGACGAGGCGGCGACGTCAGCATCAGCGCCGGGCATTTCGAGACCGGCCGCGTCGGCACGCTGGTGCTGGGCGGCGAAATCCGTGGCCATGGCGTGGCCGGCGGCGGCACGCTGACCCTCAACACCGGCATCGGCATGGCCATCGGCGGCAGCGATCTGGCCGACGGCGGCGTGCTGCCGGCGGGTCAGTCGGCAGCCATTCACCTGACACTGGCCGAACCCGTGACCCTGGCGGCGGGCACGGTGCTCGACACCGATTTCAGCTACACCTCCGATGTGATCCCGGCAGGCGGGGCATTCCAGGGCGTGCCCAACGTCTCGCGCGAAAAACCGCTGGTGCTGGCCGCCGACTGGACCGTGCCGCTGACCGCGCAGCCGTGGATCCGGATCGTCGTGCAGACCGCCGACTACAACCTCTACCAGGCGGGCCAGACGATTCCTGCCGGCGCGGTCATTGTCGGCATTTCGGGCGACGGCAAGATACCCGAAGGCTACATCGTGCCCCGCGACGCGTTTCCCAACGGGTTCCCGGTAGCGACCTACACCGGCGTCATCAAGGCGGGCACCCCCTTGCCCAACGATGTCCATCTGGCTGCCGGCGAGCGCTTGCAGGCCGGTACCTCGCTGGGCTTCGATGTCGCGGTCGAGCCGCTGGTCGTGCTCGATCCTTCGCTGCTCCGCAGCGGTTTCTCCAGCTACCGGCTTGGCGGCAAACAGGGACTGCAACTGGCGCAAGGTGCATCGGTCGATGTCGTCATGCCCGTGCTTCGCGTGGATGCCGATGCGGCCCGCCTCACGCCGACCGGCGCAGATGCCGGTGGCGTGCTGCAGGCCTGGCTGCCCGATCTCTGGCAGGAAGACCCGGCGCAAGCAGTGCTGACGCAGCGTGCGGGGGCCAGCATCACGCTGACGGGTGGCGACCTCGACAACCGGGCGCCACTGGTGATGGGCAAGGGGTCTTCGCTGCGCGTCGATCCCGGCCAGTCGATCACGCTGCAAGGCAGCTCGCAGATCACGCTCGACGGCGAACTGATGGCGCGCGGTGGCCGGATCTCGGTGCTGGGCGAAGGCCTGGGCGGGCATTCGGAGCGCAATGCGGCTTCGGGCGTGCCCGATGCGCGCTCGCTGTGGCTGGGCGAGCAGGCCCGGCTCGATGCCTCGGGGATCGCTGCCACCGCCCGGGGCGCGAATGGACAGATCTACGGCGTGGTGCTCGATGGCGGCGTCATCGAACTGGGCGCACCCCATGACCTCGACACGACGAAGGCCGACGCGATCGACGCGTTTCTGGTGTTGCGGCCGGGCTCGGTGCTCGACGCTTCGGGCACCTCCGCGCTGCTCGATGTGCCTGGCCAGGGGGCACGTGTCGTGGCCAGCGATGGCGGCACGCTGTCGTTGAGCTCGGCGCGCGGCATTTATCTCGACGGTCAACTGCTGGCCCGCGCCGGCGGCGAGGGCGCAGCCGGCGGCACGCTGGCGATGCAGCTCGAAACCCCTTCTTACGGGCCGGTGGCCGCCACCACGCTCAAGGGCCTGAACGTGGACGACGCGGTGCGCCTGCCGCGCGAGATCGTCGTCTCGCAGAACCAACGTGAAAGCGGCCTGTCGCCGGCCCTGCAGGTCGGCTGGCGCGACGGCAGCCTGGTCTATGGCCAGGCTCATCTCGGTGTCGATACCGTTCAGGCTGGCGGCTTCGACCACCTCGCGCTGCTGGCCAACGGCCTGATCTCCTTCGAAGGCGATGTCGACCTGTCTCTGGCGCAGAGTCTGCGGCTGACGGCCAGTGCCCTGAGCCTGGCCCGCGATACGCCGCTTGCCAGCCACGTGCGGCTTGCCGCGCCCTATGTTCGACTGGCCGGATCGACCCGCCACGCGGAAGACCGCGCCATCATGCCCAACCCGGTCAAGGGGTCGGTGCTGGGTGTGCCGCTGGTTGCCGAAGGCTCGTCGTTCACGCTCGACGGGGCTCTCATCGATATCGTGGGCGCCAACAACTTCGGTGTGCGCGGCAACATCCTGCTGAACGCCGATGCGCCCCTGACCGTCGAACGCCTGGGTTTCGACCAACTGACGCTGCGCAGCAGCGGCGACCTGCGCCTGAGCGGTGCGGCCCGTCTGCAGACGCCCGGCGACCTGCTGCTGGCTGCCTCGCAGATCTATCCGGCCACCGGCGACACGGGTGTCATCGTGGCCGGCCAGTCGAGCCGTGCCAACCAATGGGGCTCGATGGAAACCGTCATCGACCCCACACGCAGCATCCGCATCGAGCGTTACGGCAATGCGGCGACGCAGGTTCCTTACTCGGTATTCGGCACGCTGACCCTGGCCTCGGGCACCATCGAGCAAGGCGGCGTGCTGCGTGCCCCGCTGGGCACCATCAACCTGGGCCAGGCTGCAACCGGCTACACCGGTCAGGTCACGCTGCTGCCCGGCAGCGTGACCTCGGTGAGTGCACTCGGGTTGATGTTGCCCTACGGCGGTACCATCGACGGCCTGACCTACACCTACAACGGCATCGATGTCGTGCTCAATGGCGTCGGCTTCGAACCCAAGGTGGCCTTCGGCAGCCATGCCGTGGATGTGCAGCCCGATGCACTGCTGGACCTGCGCGGCGGCGGCGAGCTGCTCGGTGCGGGTTTCCTGTCGGGCCGCGGCGGATCCACCGACGCACGGCTCTATCCCTTGATGCAGACCCATGCCGAGGGCGGCTTCACGCTGCCGGGCCTGGCCAGCAACCCGGTCTACGCCATCGTGCCCGGTGTGCAAACGCCGTATGCGCCGATTGCCGCAGAGAAGGGCGCCGGCGATCCCGCCATCGGGCGGCAGATCACCCTCGGCGAGGGCGTGCCGGGTCTGGCCGCCGGGGTCTATACGCTGATGCCTTCGAGCTACGCTTTGCTGCCGGGCGCATTCCGTGTCGAACTGAACGGATCGGGTTCGATGGCGACCACCGCCGGCGGCGTTCACGCCATGCGCAACGGCTCGTGGAGCACCGCCGCCCGGCTGAGCACCGCCCATACGACTCAGCAGGATGCCTGGGCCACGCCGGTGATCCTCACGCCGGCCGCCATGCTGCGGCGCTACTCCCAGTACAACGAGACCGGCCTGAGCGCCTTCGCCGTCGCGTTGGCCCAGCGCGAGGGCATCCCCCGTGCGGTGCTGGAACGCGATGCCAAGGGCCTGGCGTTCGAATTCCTGTCGCCCTCTCTCTACGGCGCCGTCGAGAATCCGTCGCGCACGCTGCGTTTCGAAGGGGTGGCGCTCGACAGTCCCGCCGAGGACGGACGTGGCAGTACCGCCGTTGTCAGGGGCAGCACGCGGTATGAGATCTTGCCGGCCGGTGCCGAGGCCACGCCCGGCTTCGAGGGCATCTCCGTTCACGCCCCCGACCTCAACGCCATCGGCGCCAACCGCATCGTCGTCGGTGGCGTGCTGCAGTCGGCCTACACCACCACCCAGGGTACCCATCAGTCGGCCAACATCGTCAACGTCAACGCCGGTTCCTCGCACACCGTGGTGCTGCGCTCGGGCAGCCAGCTCGAGGCGGCCGAGGTCTACCTCGTGTCCGGCCGTTCCGATGGCGGCATCGTCGTCGAGCAGGGCGCCGGCATCAACACCCTGGGGCGTGGCCAGGCGGCTTACGACTCGCTCGACGGCTATACCCTCGCGCCCGGCGCGCAGAGCGTGCTGGCCGTTTCCAACGGCTGGCTGGACGTGCTGGCACCCACGCTGCCCGCTTACGACGACGGTGCAGGCGCCGGGTCCATCCGCATCGGAGCCTGCAGCGCAGGCGTGCCTTGCGAGGGCACGACGCGGCTCTATTCGGAAGGCACCATCACCGCGGCCACCGACAAGGAATTCACGCTCGACGACAGCGCGCGCTACGGCGCCCGCAACCTGGTGCTCGCCGTGGGCGGCATCAACGTCGGCTCGCAAGAGCAACTGGCCCAGGCCGAGGCGCGCGGCGGCCTGCCGGCGGGCCTGGTGCTGAACCAGCAACTGCTCGACCGCCTGCTGCAAGGCGACACCGAATCCGGTGCGCCTGCGCTCGAGAACCTGGTGCTCACCGCACGCGATTCGGTCAACTTCTTCGGCGACACGCTGCTCTCCACCCTCGATCCGGCGACCGGAAAATCGTCGCTGCGCCGTCTGGTGCTGGGCACGCCCGCCATCTATGGCCTCGGCGGGGCCGACGACGTTGCACGCATCCAGACCGATACGCTGGTCTGGAACGGTGCCGCCACGCCGCCCGGGCAGGTCGTCACCCAGGGCGCGGGCACCGGCAGCGGCCGGCTGCAGATCGACGCCCGCGAGATCGAACTGGGCTTCGGCCCCGACATGCGGGTCGACAACCTCCACGATCAGGATCGGCTGGCGCTGGGCTTCAGCGAGGTCGCACTCAACGCCAGCGAACGCGTCACCGCCAACAACCGCGGCACATTGGCGGTCTATCGGTCGCAGGGCGCCTGGGACGACGCATCCAAGGGCCGTGTCCACAGCGGCGGCCGCCTGGTCGTCACCGCGCCGCTGCTGACCGGACGCGCCGGCTCGGTCCAGCGCTGGACGGCCGGCGGCGACATCGTCGTGCGTGCCCCGGCAGACGCGTCCGCTCCCCGCCTCGACACCCATGCCCTGGCCGAGTCGATCGGCGCCGAAATCACCCTCGACAGCCTCGGCGGCAGCCTCACGCTCGACACGGCCGTGCTGCTGCCCAGTGGCAAGCTGGTCCTGGCCGCTCTGGGCGATGTGTTGCTCACCGATCGATCCGTGCTCGATCTCGCCGGCCGCAAGGTCGACTTCTTCGATGTCAGCAAGTACGGCTGGGGCGGCGATGTCTCGCTCGAAAGCCGCACCGGCAGCGTCATGCAGGCCGGCGGCTCGGTCATCGATCTCTCGGCCGTCGAGAACCGCGCGGGCAAGCTCGCCGTCCAGGCCTCGGGCAGCCCCGACGCCACGGCCGCATTGCACGGACGCATCCTGGGCTCGGCCAGCGGCCACGGCGATGCCGGCGGCACCCTGGTGCCCTATGCCGCGGGCCGCATCGAACTGCATGCCCAGCGCATCGACGATTTTGCGGGGCTCAACACGCGCCTCACCGAAGGCGGTGTGACCGGTGGACGCATGTTCCACCTGCTGCAGGGCGACCTCGTCGTGGGCGACGAAGTGCGGGCGCGTGAAGTCGATATCTCGGTCGACCGCGGCCACCTCACGGTCGAAGGCCGCATCGATGCAAGCGGGGAGGGCGCAGGCGCCATCCGTCTTGCCGGCGGGCATGGCCTGAGCCTGGCCTCGGGCGCGGTGCTCGATGCCCGGGCCGCCGTGCTGCGCGTCGACAGCTATGGCCAGCCCATCGAGGCACCGAACCGGGCCGTCATCGAACTCGACTCGGGCGATGGCCGCCTCACGCTGGCCGGCGGTGCGCGGCTCGACCTGTCGGTAGCGGGCAGTCCGCAGGCCTACGGCACCGTCACGCTCAATGCACCGCGTGTCGGCGGGGCGCGCGGCAACGATGTGGACATCGACGCCTCGGGCGCCATCGGCATCTCGGGCGCGAAGTCCATCACCGTCAACGCTTTCCACACCTACCGCGACGCCCGTCCCGGCGAGGACGTGACGGTCGATGGCCGCACCTATCAGGTCATCGACCAGGATTACCTCGACCGCAAGCACGACGACAGCCGGGTTTTCATCGACCAGGCGCTGCGCAACGACGCGCTCATGAACACGCGGCTCGCCGGATTGCGCACCTACGGCGAGCAGTTCCACCTGCGTCCCGGCGTCGAGATCGTCGCCGACACCCGCCCCGGCATCAATCCCGATGGCGACCTGCATGTCGACGGCGACATCGACCTTTCAGGCCATCGGTATGCCGGCGTCAATCCGCGCCTGCAGAAAACCGCTGTGCACGGTTCGGGCGAGGCCGGTGCGCTGGTCCTTCGTGCAGCCGGCAACCTCGACATCTACGGCAGCATCAGCGACGGCTTCGATGGCTCCCGGCTCGAGGTCACGCCCGACGACAACGGCTGGATCCTGCCGAAGGGCCGTATCCCCTGGGGCGGCGACCTCGTCGTGCCCCATGGCCAACGGGTCACGCTGGCCGATGGCACCTTCTTCCAATCGGGCCGCACGCTCAACTACGACCTGCCCATGCAGGCCATGAGCCTTGACGCCGACACGCGGCTGCCCGCCACGGCCACCCTTGCCGCGGCCGTCACGCTGGCCGCCGGTACCGTGCTGGGCGGCGATGTGCGCGACGCCTCGGGTCAACTGATTCATGCCGCCGGCACGTTGCTGCGCGAAAGCCTGGCCCTGCCCGCGAACAGCCAATTGGGTGCCGGCATGCGGGTGCCGACCGGCATCCGCATCGCGGCCATGATCTGGCCCGCCGGCGTCGCCTTGCCCTATCCGCAAGGCCGCGTCGTCGAGATCGCGGATTCGTGGAGCGCCGTCAACGGTGTTCAACTGGCCGGTGACCTGACCCTCCGAAAGGGGGCCCTGATTCCGGGCGAGACCGTCGTCAAGCTGCCCGGCGACGCCGAGTCGGTTGCCCTGCGCCCGTTGGACGATCGAGGCACCCAGGGCCGCAACTGGGCCCTGGCCCCCATGCTGGCGGCAGGTTCCGCTTCGTGGGATCTGCGGCTGGTCGCCGGTGCCGACACCGAGGCCGCCGATTCGCGTCTCACCGTGCCGCATCGCACCGCACGCATCCGATTGGCGGACACCCACTTCGGCCTGGGCTCGGTGTTGGCGCCCGTGCCCGGTACCGGCGAGCCTGGCGTCTTGCGCTGGGACGCCGACATGGACGCGTCCTTCTGGGAAGCCATGGGTCTCACCGGCTTGTTCAATCCCGGCGAAATCGTCACGGCCTTCGAACTCGAGATGCTGCAGCTCATGGGCTACATCAGCGAATCGCCGCTCGAGCTCAACGACTGGGGCGGGGGCCCGACCCTGGTCGTCGAGAAGGAGGAAGTTCCCCCGGAGTACGCGCCGCAGATGCGTCCGACCCGCCAGCAACTGTTCAGCGTGCTGCGCACGGGCACCGGCGACCTCGATCTCGTGACCTCCGGCGACGTCGCCACCTCTTCGCCCTACGGCGTCTACACGGCGGGTACGCCCTCGGCATCGCTGTCTTCCGGCAGCACCGGCGACCCGCACAACCTGGCTCGCGGTCGTGGACTCGATGCGGCAGCCGGCACGGTGCTCGGCACGGGAGGTGATTATCTGGAACACCTGGTCGACGGCGGCAGCGACAGTCTCTACCAGGCCTGGTACCCCGAGCATGGCGGCAACCTGCTGGTGCGGGCCGGCGGTTCGGTCAGCGGCGATCTGATCGGCCAGCGCGGCAACAACAGCCGCATGACCGACGCGTTCGGCGTGCTGCGCAATGCGCAGAGCAGCAGCACGGCCATCGGCAACTGGCTGTGGCGCCAGGGCACGGGCGACGTGGTGAACGCAAAGGAGGCCACGCCCACGGCCTGGTGGATCAACTTCGGTACCTATGTCGCCGGCCACGAAGGTGTATTGGGCGAGTACGGCGACCAGCCGGCGCTGGTCGGCTTCACGGGCATGGGCACGCTCGGTGGCGGCAACCTGGTGTTTGAAACCGGTGGCGATGCCGGCAATCTGGCCGTCCGGGGCGACATCGACCGGACCTACGTGCCGCGCAGCCAGGGCCTGAACCTGGCCGTGGCCAGCACCGGCCGCATGACCTCTGCCGGCGAGCTGGTGCTCACGGGGGGCGGCGACCTCGACATCCGCATCGGCGGTACGCTCAATCCCGTGCTCGACGTGAAGTCGAACCAGTCGTCCGCCAGCACGCTGTCCCCGCAGGTCTCGAATCAGCTCGACCTCAACGGCACCTTCGTCAACCTGCGCGGGGCGATGAACCTGCAGGCGGGTTCACTGGGGACCATCCAGTTGCGTTACGACCAGCAGGATGCCCAGGAATCGCGTCCCTACCGGGTGGCGACGGCGAGTTCGACCAAGGCCAGCGGCGGCGTGGTGCTCGTGCCGGGCGATTCGGGTGTGCGCATGGAGGCACGCGGCGACCTGGTGCTCGGTAGCGTGGTCGACGCAGGCCGCGTTCCGCTGCTGTACAACGGCGTTCCATTCACCTACGACGGCGTGGCGCACGACGGGCAGGGCTGGACCTGGTTCTCGCTGTGGACACCCTCCACCGCACTCGATCTCCTGAGTGCAGGCGGCAACCTGACGCCCGGCACCGCATGGACGGACCAGCGCATCGGCCTGGACCACCAGGCGACGGATGGGCGTTATGTCTATCCTTCCCAATTGCGTGCAGCCGCGCTCCAGGGCAATGTTTTCTACGGCAACTCGATTTCGGGTACCCGCGATTCCAGCCTTGCCTATACGCAGTCCACACGCGGCATCGTGCTGGCGCCATCGCCGGTGGGGTCCGAATTCAGCCACAGCCGTGCGCCTCAGCTCGAGTTGCTGGCGGCCGACTCGATCTATGGCGGCGGCTACGCCATCAACCTCTCGGGCGCAGACCCGACGGCGTTGCCCACGCCCCACCACGCCGGTTTCTCGGGGGCCGCCACGCCCACCTGGTACGGCTGGGGCCATGCGAACTCGGTGCCGGTCGATGCGCTGATGCCCTCGGTGGTCTTCGGCAACGGCAAGGGACTGGGCACGGCTCAGGTCTACCCGATGTTCAGCCTCGTCACACCGTCGTCCTCGGGCTACGCGGCAGCCGGCCAGCAGCCGTCGCGCTACTACGCCGTGGCGGGCGATGCGATCGGCGTGCGCACGGGTTCCATCGTTTCGCAAGGCAGCAATCCGGCGCAATCCACTTCCGCCGGCAACTGGTACGAAGGCAACGGTCCGGTGGCCATCCGCGCCGGGCGCGACATCGTCGACTCGGGCACGGCACTGGGCCAGTACGGCACCGAGCCGGTCGACGGCATGGGCTGGACCACCTTTTTCTCCACTGCGGCGCACACCCTCGGCCAGCCGCCGCGCATCGACATCGCCATCGGCGGCACCTCGCGTGGCAATCTCGTCATGCACAACAACCCCGACGACATCTCGGTCGTCTCGGCCGGCCGCGACATCCGCCACGGCACCTTCTATGTCACCGGCCCCGGGCTGCTGGAGGTCACGGCCGGCCGCGATCTCTACCTCGCCGACAAGGGCGAACTGCGCAGCCTGGGCGCGGTCGTCAACGTCAGGCCGGGCGATCGCAGCAGCGGTGCAAGCATCGTCGCGGCCGCCGGCATGGGGGCCCAGGGCGGCGACTATGCCGCGTTTGCCGCCCGTTACCTCGACCCCGCCAACCTCGCCGATCCGAATCTGCCTTTTGCCGACCAGCCGGGCCGTGCACTGGCGATCTACAGCGGCGCACTCACGCTCTCGCAGTGGCTGGCCCACGAGTTCGGCTACACCGGCGACGAAGCCGGCGCGCAGGCTTTCATGGCCGGCCAGCAGGCCCGGCTCGACCAGGCCCTGTCTCTTATACACATCTCCGAGCCCACGAGACAGGCAGAAA
>ERZ1031720.1-NODE-1-length-71900-cov-14.081857_pt1 | contig 71900 bp, 61 predicted proteins | sample MGYA00518750_ERZ1031720 | MGnify/ENA primary metagenome ERZ1031720 (study PRJEB33718, sample SAMN03160008) | human skin metagenome | collected 2014-04-10 | study: EMG produced TPA metagenomics assembly of the PRJNA266117 data set (Human skin bacterial metagenome and... | reverse complement strand
TGCCGATGGATTTCCGGAATTCAACAACGCCGGCAACGTTCTGCGGCCCTACACCGCCTTCAAGCTCTCGCTGCGCCTGCCGCCCCTGGTCGACGCGGCCCAGGCCGTGCAGGAGCTCAAGACCCTGCTCGAGGACAACGCCCCCTACCAGGCCCGCGTGACCTTCCAGCCCGGCGGCGCCGCCACCGGCTGGAACGCGCCCGACACCGCCGACTGGTTCCGGCAGGCCCTCGACACCGCCTCGCTCGCCCATTTCGGCTCGCCCTGCGGCTACATCGGCCAAGGCGGCACCATTCCGCTCATGAACCTGCTGTCGCAAGGCTTCCCGACGGCCCAGATGATGGTGTGCGGCGTGCTCGGCCCCAAGAGCAATGCCCATGGCCCCAACGAGTTCCTGCACGTGCCCTACGCCAAGAAGCTGACGGCAGCCGTGGCGCAGGTGATCGCGGCCTTTCCGGCGACCGCTCCCGCGGCCTGATCCGGGGGACGCAGCCCGGCCCGCCTTCAGGCGGCCGGCTGCGGGCTGTGCTGGTGCAGCAGGTTGGCGAGCTCCACCGCCGACTTCACGCTCATCTTCTCGAACACCCGCGAGCGATGCACTTCCACCGTGCGCACGCTGATGTCGAGCTGATCGGCGACCTGTTTGTTCGACAGGCCCTGCACCACCAGGTGCATGACGCTGCGCTCGCGCTCCGTCAGTTCGTTGTTGATCAGCGTGCGGATGTCCTGTGCCTGGCGCAGCTGCTGCAGCGCCAGCTCGCTTTGCCGCAGCGCGAGCTCGATGCGATCGACCAGTGCGTTGTCGGAAAACGGCTTTTCGCAGAAATCGAAGGCGCCGCGCTTGACGGCATCGACCGCCATCGACACATCGGCATGCCCGCTCAGGAAAATCACCGGCATGACCTGCAGCAGCGAACGCTCGCGCAGGATCTCGAACAGGGCCAGGCCGCTCATGCCCGGCGGCATGCGCACATCCAGCAGCAGGCAGCAGGGCACGGCCGGCAGGAAGTCGGCGGGCTCGCCGTCGACCACCCGCAGGAAGTCTTCGGCACAGGCATAGCCTTCGGCCAGCAGGTGCCGGGTGTTCAGCAGCCAGCCCAGCGCGTCGCGCACGCTGGCGTCGTCGTCGACGATATGGACGGCTGCAATTCGGGAGAAACTCATGGCACGGAACTCGATTCGGTAGGCTGGGCACGGGCCGGGGCGGTCGCGTCGTCTCGCGGCGTTTCGGCCGGAGGCACGGCCTGCGGCACCAGCGGCAGCGTGAAGCGGAAAATGGTACCGCATGGGCCGTTGGGCTCGAAGCTCAATTCTCCTCCGTGCTGCTCGACCACGGTACGGCACAGACTCAGACCCAGGCCCATGCCTTCGCGTTTGGTCGAGAAGAAATGCGTGAACAGGCGATCGTGCAGCTCGGCCGGGATACCGCTGCCGCGATCGATCACCGAGAACACCAGCCGGTTCGCACGCGGAGCCGACGGAGCACGGCTCTGCCCGCCCCCGATGCCGTGCGCCTTGGCGGGCGCCGACCGCAGAACGGCCGGTGCACCCTCGCCGTGGGCCGTTGCCGCGCCGGCCGGCGACTGGCGCGCCACGCGGATCACCAGCCGCCGGTCGTGCCGCGGCGAATGCTCCATCGACTGGATGCCGTTGCGTGCCAGGTTGAGCAGCACCTGCTCGATCATGATGCGATCGCACAGCACCGGCGGCAGCCCGGGCTCGATCTGCCAGACCAGCGAGACCCCCACCTTGCGCGCCTGCAGCGACAGCAGAGGCTCGATCGCCGGCTGGAACTGCTGAGGCGGCACCCACTCGTGCGCCTGGTGGCGGCGCTGCACGAAGTCGCGGACCGAGGTGATCACCTTGCCCGCCCGTTCGGCCTGCGCGGCGATCTGCTGCACGGCACTGCGCAGCAGGACCGTGGCGGGCGAGGCGTTCGTCCGTGCCCCGTCTTCCTGGGCCAGCAGATTGAGCGAGCCCGATGCATAGCTGGCGATCGCCGCCAGCGGCTGGTTGACCTCGTGGCTGATCAGCGATGCCATCTCGCCCACCGTCGCCAGCCGCGCGCTGGCCTGCAGCCGTTCGAGGCTGGCGCGCGACATTTCCTCCACGCGCCGCTGTTCGCTGACGTCGATGACCGCGCTCATCCAGCCGGTCTGCTTGCCCACGGCGTCGACCAGCGGGGCTTCGAAAATCAGCACGGGAAAGCGCGTGCCGTCGCGGCGCATGAAGACCGACTCGTAACCCGTGCGCGGCGGCAGCCGGTCGGCGCCGTGCAGCAAGGCCTGCCGCTGCAGGTACTGTTCGATGCTTTCGGGCGGCCAGTACGGCGCGGGCATCGAGGTGCCCAGCAGTTCCTCGGCAGAAAAATCCACCATCTCGCAGAAGGCCGGGTTGACATACGAGATGCGCCCACCCAGATCACGGGCGCGCAGCCCGGTCACCAGCGAACTCTCCATCGCATTGCGGAACGCCAGCGCATCGGCCACTTCCTGCTCCGCGCGCTGGCGCCGCCGCATGTCCTTGGCCAGCAGGATCATGACGGTCACCAGGGCGATCGTCATGAAGGTCACCAGCGCCGTCAGCACATTGGGAAACACACCGGGTGCGGCATGCCAGAACATCAGCTTGAGCGTCAGGCTGGTGCCCGGCAGATCGATCACCTGCATGGACGAGAACGCCCGGCTGCTGCGCCTCAGCGGCGCATTGAGCACGGCCAGCCGGGCGCCGTCGGCATCGGTGAACGAGAGCTCGTGCGTGCGCTGCACCGGCTTGGCCACGAGCTCGGCCAGCAGGCCCTTGAGGCTGTAGGTTCCGACCTGGAAACCCGCCAGTTGCGCGCCATGCCGCACGGCCTGACAGACGTCCACCAGTTCCTGCCCGATGCCCGAGCCGGTGGTGCCGGTCTGGAAATAACTGCCCGAGTAGGTCGCCACCCCGGTCTGGGCGGCCAGCGAGCAGGCCAGCCTGATCTGCAGGTCGCGCCCCGGGACGGCCATCGGATCGCCCGGCACGGCCTCGTACGGCGACAGGGCCTGGGCATGCAGCCGGAAGTCGGCATCGAGCCAGCGCACCCGCAGCAGCTCGCGGCGCTCGTAGAGCAGGGTCGCCGCCAGAAAGGACCAGGTCGACTCGTCCATGGGCCCGGCCTGCAGCGCCTGCAGGCTCTGCACGTTGCGATTGAGCCCCTGCCGGATGTCCAGCCCCGCCACGGCCGTGTTGCGTTCGACCTGGTCCTGCACCTGCGAGGTCTCGTAGATGCTGGCCAGCCAGATCAGCGTGCCCAGCACCGCGCCCACCAGACACAGCAGGATGGGCCACAGCCACTTGCGCACATCGGTGGTCAGGAAACCCGCTGCCCCGCGCGCCACCGCGGCCACCGCATCCGGTTTCACGGCCGCAGCACCCGGTGGGTCAGCGCCGGCAGCTGCAGCCGCAGTTGCGCCTGCCGCTCGGCATCCAGCTCGGCCGCCACCACGGCCTCGCCGCTGTCCCGTTCGGCCACGATGGCACCCCACGGATCGACCACCATGCTGTGGCCCCAGGTCTGGCGGCCATTGCCATGCAGGCCGCCTTGCGCGGCTGCAATCACCCAGGCCAGGTTCTCGACCGCGCGCGCACGCAGCAGCAACGCCCAATGCGCCTGGCCGGTGGTGACCGTGAAGGCGCTGGGCACCACCCAGATGTCGGCCTCGGCCGAGCGGTACAGCTCGGGGAAACGAACGTCGTAACAGATGCTCAGCCCCAGCCGCCACACACGGCCCGACCGGTCGGTGACCGGGGTCACCACCGGCTGCTCGCCACGCCGCAGGACCCGGCTCTCGTCGTAGCTCTCGTCGCCGCGAGCAAAACGGAACAGATGCATCTTGTCGTAGCGGGCCGTGCAGCGGCCCTGGGGATCGAACACCAGCGTGCTGTTGTAGACCCGGCCATCCACGCCCGTGGACAAGGGCAGCGTGCCGCCGACCAGCCACACGCCGTTGTCGCGGGCCATGGCGGCCAGCGCCTCCTGGATCGGCCCATGGCCCGGGTTTTCCTGGATGTCCAGCTTGTCGGTGTCCTTGCGCCCCAGCAGGCAGAAGTACTCGGGCAGCACCGCCAGCTCCACGCCCTGGGCGGCGGCGTCCCGCACCAGCCGGGCCGCAGTCTGCACGTTCTCAGCCACATCCGGGCTGCTCACCATCTGGATGGCTGCGCATTTCATCGTTGAATCTCGGGTTCGGGAAACCGGGTCGCATCGTCCGCCGGCGGGGCCGGCTGGGAACGCGGTTCGGCAGAAGGCGTACCGGGTGCATTTTGCACCGCCTCGATCTGCGGATCGGTCCAGCTGCCATGGATGTGGAAGGTGCGCGTCACCGACTGCAGCAGCGGACGCCTGAGCACCAGTTGCGCAATGAAGGTGCCCAGCCCGACGACCGGATTGATGGCCGTGGCGATCAATGCCATCGAGGTCGTATTGAGCTCCGGCACCACCACCACCCTCAGATCCTGAGTCTCACGCACCAGGTCGGCCTGTCCCTCCATCAGCACGGCGGCGCTGACCCCCTTCATCTGCAGGTTGTTGGTCACGGCCTTGCCCTGGTCGATGCGCACGTCGCCCCGCAGAAAATCGAATGCAAAACCCTCCGAGAACGCATCCCGGAAATCCAGCACCAGCCGCCGCGGCAGCGCCTGCAGGCTCAGCACGCCCAGCAGGCGGGCGGGCCCCGGATCGGCCTTGAGAAACTGGCCGCGGCGCATGTCCAGCGCCAGTGCGCCATCGAGGCTGGCCAGGTCGAGCGCCAGCGGCGACCCCTTCCAGTCGACATGTCCCCTGAGGCTGCCTTCGCCATGCCGGAACAGGTCGGCATAACCGAAGCGGCCCAGCAGCTGGCCGGCATCGTGCGTTTCGAGGTGGAAATCGAGGCGTGTCTGCCGCACCGCGTCCTCGCCCGCAGCGTCGCCGGCGGCCTCGCGACCATCCGTCAATCGCCACTGGCCGGTGGCACTGAGCGTGGCCTCGGGCACCGACAGCGTCAGCGTATCGAGCCGCCAGACCCGCGTCCGGCTGCCGGTGCCGGCGGCCTCGCCGGGGTCGAGGTTGCTCGCCCGCACCCGCAGACGGCCCAGATCCAGGCCGGACAGGCGCAGCGCACCCACCTCGATGTCGAGTCCGGGCAACACGCGGGTCTCGCGGTCCAGCAGCTCGTCGAGCGCATCGGCCGAACGGCCCGTCCCCCGCGCCGGCGGACGGGCCGCACGGTCGAGCACCAGCCGGTCCAGCCGAGCGAACAACTGGCCCGGCTGGTCGCCGGCACCCTGGCTGTAGCGCAACTGTCCTTGGACCTCGTCGGCCGACACATCCGCCGACCACGTGCCCTGCCGGTGCGTGCCGCTCGCACGCAGGTTGTGAATCGAGCGGTTCGCAAATCGCAGTTCGCGTGCCTGCACGTCGATCCGCGTCGGCAGGAAACTGGCCAGCGCCGCGGCATGGGCAGACTGCGGGTTGCCGTCCTGAGCCTCGGACCGCCCACGACCCTCACCGTCGGCAGGCCCGGCCACCGCATGGGCACGCAGAGCGGCACTCGCCATGCCGGCCGCCGTGCTGGGCAAGGCGCCGGGCGACGCATCGTCGTCCGCTCCGGGCGCCGTCAGCAGGGCCTGCCAGGCGCTGACATCCACCGTGTCGAGCTTGAGCCCCAGATCGACGCCCGAGGCCGGCAGCGCGGCCTCGGGGGCCTGATGCTCGTCGATCTGGATCGCGCCCCGCCGCACCCTCGGATAGCTGGCCGACAGATCCCGTTCGAAAACGGCCTTGATCCGCTCGCCGAGCTGGAACGCCACGCGATCTTGCTGCGTCCCGGTCGGGCTCGCTTCGAAACGCACCGGCAGGGCCGTTTCGGCCGTCTTGGCAAACGGCGCCGGCAAGCTCGACGCCAGGCCCTGCAGGTCCGAATCGAACCGTGCCTGCAACTGCCCGCCTGCAGAAGTCAACCGTGCGCTGTAGCGCGTCTGGCCTTCGAGCTGGCTGCCGATCTGGGCCAGCAAGGGCAGCTCGTGTGCATGCACCAGGCCGTCGGCGGTCACCGTGCCCTGGCCTTCGAACTGCACGGCCAGACGCCGGCGCGGTGCCGACGGCGCGGGATCGGCCGCCTGCCCCGGCGCACGCCCGGCGGCGATGTCACCGGCACCCGCACCGGCCTCGGGCCGCCCCTCCTGCTCGCCCTGTCCACTGAACTGCAGTTCGCCGCCCAGCAGGCGTGTACGGGCATTGCTGACCTTGAATCCATGCTCGGTGAAGTCCACGCGGGCCTGTGTCTGAGCCAGCACCGGGGCTTCCGGCGTCAGCCGCAGATCGGCCTGCTGTATCTGTGTCGTGCCCACCACCGTGGTCGCGCTCGCGTCGTGCAGCGGAATGCGCAGCGCCAGCTGGATCGCTGCATCGCCGGTGGCCTGGCTGCGGGCAAAGGCACCGCCCGCCAGCGCATCCAGCGGGGAATGCTGCACATAGCCCAGCGCCTGGGCCATCGGTCCGCCGACCCGTCCGTTGATCTCGAGCACCGGCTCGGCCTGCCCCAGGCCGGCGATGCGGGCCGAGGTCTCGGCGACCTTCAGTTGCGGGAAGTCGGCAAAGCGGCCGCGGGCGCCGCGCACGTCCATGTCGATGCGGTCGAAGACGAGCTGGGCATCGAGACCGGCCAACGCCGGCCAGCGCACCGGCTGGTGGGTCCGCTCGGCCACCGACTCGGGGACATAGTCGAAATCGACGTCGTCCAGATCGGCCACGATGCGAAACACCCCCTCCTGCGCATTGCGCGGCGGGAAATGATCCAGCCCGCTGTCCACGGCAAACGTGGTCCGGGTCGCACGGCCGCCCCGCACGGCATCCCGCACATAGTGCCGCGTCAGCTCGGGGATGGCCACCGGCAGATAGCGGTGCACCCGCGTGCCGTTGGCCCGCGTCAGTTCACCCTGGAGCGTCAGGTGGCCGGGCAGCCTGTCTTCGGCCGTCCCTCCGGTTCGCCAGGTTCCCGTGGCAAAACCCGCTGCGTCGGCATTCGCAAACTGCAGGTCCGACACCTCCACGCTGTGCTCCGCACCGACCCGCCGCCAACGCACCTGTGCGTCCAATGTGTCCATCGGCATCGCCGGCTGCTCGAAGACCCCGGGGAACACCAGTTCCCCCTGGCGCACGGCCACACGGGCCGTGCCGCCGTCCTGGTTCAGATCCAGCACCGCATCCGCGCCCCGGATCCCGGGACGGCCCGGCAGGGGCCGCTCGATCGCCCGCTTGCCCGACGAATCGACCGAACCGGCGCCGGTCCCTCCGGTCCGCACCGGGGCCTGGCTGCGCGGCCGCGGTTGCCCGGGAGCCAGGGCCAGACCCTCGACCGCCGCATGCAGTTGCCAATTCATCTGCTCCCATGGGGATTCGCCGGTCGCCGCGGGCGCAGCGTTGCGCCGAAGAACCTGCTCCTGCGACCCATCCCGCGAAGACGGCCCCAGCCTGCCGCTCCATTGCGCCTCGAGTTCCCGCACCAGCCCTTGCGGCGCCAGCGCGGCGATGCGCTGGCGCACGGCCTCGTCCAGCGGCAGGCGCTCGGCCACCTGTGCCAGCGCAGCCAGATCCAGTTGCCGGCCCGTGACACGGCCTTGTTCGGGTGCCAGGCTTCCGGCCGCCTGGTAGCGCACGCTGGCATTGCCACCCGGCCAGCGCGGGCCGTCGGCCAGACGGAAAGCCAGATCCTGCGTTTCCACGGCAAAACCGCGCGGCAGGTCACGCCACGACAGCCGTCCGCTCAGTTCGGCCAGTGCCAGCGGCAGCGCGGCCGCCTCGGGCGCGGAAGCGACAACCGCGCCGCCCGGCACTCGCCGCGCCACCACATCGCGCAAATCCACATCCAGCGTGGCGTTGTCGAGCGCCGCATGGTCCAGCCGGGACCACATCCGCACGCGTCCCGTGCCGGCGTCGAGCCGCATCGGACCCGGCCAATCGGCCAGATAAGGCGCCAACTGGCCGAAGTCGACCCGGTCGATCTCCGCAAACAGCTCGCCCTGCCAGTCCTCCCAGCGTCCGCGATGCAGGCTCAGCAGCGGCTGGCGCATCTGTGCGGCGGCATGCAGCCGGCCGCCCCAGCCTTCGGGCAGGCGCGCATCGAGCCGGACGTCGTGCCGCAAGCCATGGTTGCGCACCACCAGCGCGATCCCCTCGACGGTGGCCGGCGCGCGCGGCTGCCCGCCGGTGGCCGGCGGCCGCTCGTCGCGCCAGTTCACGGCGCCGTCGCGCACGATCACGTCGCGCTGCGAGAAAAACCAGTCGCGGCCCAAGCTGCCGCCATCGTCCGAGCGGTCGAGCACGACGCCCGCGATCTCGAAGCGCCCGTCTGCACGCCGCACCGCGTCGAGCCGGGGCCGGTCGACGACGAGTTGCTCGAAGCCCAGCCGCCACAAGGAACGCGGCGACAGCGTCGCCTGCACCCGCGACACGCTCAGGGTCTCTCGGCCCTCGGCATCGCGGATGCGGATGTCGCCCATCTCGATGGTCGGCAGGTGACGCCAGCTGTCGGCGCGGGCTGACAGTTGGCCGATGCGCACCGGCAGTCCCAACCGCTCGCTGGCCTGCTCTTCCACCCACGGGCGCAGTTTTTCGATACGGGGCACAATCACCCCATGCAAAGCCACCCAGGTCACGACCAGGAACAGCCATGCCGCCACGGCCAGCCACCAGGCGGTGCTGGCCAGAAAAGAGGCGCCGCGCAGGCGCCTGGTGGGCTGGGAAGGACTGACGGACATGAACGTTCAGAGGGATTATGACTGGCGTGCACCTCAAAAGTGCCAACACCAGAAATTCCCAAAAACATAGCGTACAAGAGCGAACCGTACAGGCATGAAGCAGTCCACAAGCGTGAGTTAATGTAAAACATCGCAACGGCGCCATCGCCCTGATCTCCCCGATTCGGAACAGATCGACAGGCGCCGGGCGGACATCGGCAGGCGGCCCAGAGTCGGCTACCGATGCCATCGACACCATCAGAACATGACCAGAGACGATTTTGTTGACCGACAGCAGGCCGTCGCTCCGCAGGCTGCGGGCGATGAAAGCCTCGCTTCGGGCCCGCCGGGCGCCCAGGAGGCGGCCCATTCGCGCCTCGTGCAGCGCCTGCGCCGCCGCTATGCCGCCGAGTTGCCCCTGCTGCCGCCAGGGGCTCCGTCCCGGACCGCCATGCGCCAGACCTATGCGGCGCTGCGCGAGGCGGGACACGACTGCGGCAGTGCCTTGCGCATCGTGCGCCAGCTCGTCATCGAACGGCTGGTCGTGCTCGACTGCGAACGCCAGGCCCCGCTCGAGACCGTCACCGACGCCATGACCGAGCTGGCCGAAGTCGCGCTCGACATCGCCCACGACCATGTCATGCAGGAACTGTCGGCCCGCCACGGCGAGCCCCTGGGCGCCGACGGCCAGGCCGCCCGCCTGTGGATCGTCGGCATGGGCAAGCTCGGCGCACGCGAGCTCAACGTCTCCAGCGACATCGACCTGATCTACATCTACGACCAGGACGGCGAGACCCGCGGCGACGCACGCGGCGCCCAGCGCATCAGCAACCACGAACTGTTCGGCAAGGCCGTCAAGGCCATCTACAGCCTCATCGGCGACGTCACCGAACACGGTTTTGTCTTCCGCGTCGATCTGGCGCTGCGCCCCAACGGCAATTCGGGCCCGCCCGCCGTGTCGCTCGATGCACTCGAGGAGTACTTCCTCGTGCAGGGACGCGAGTGGGAGCGTTTCGCCTGGCTCAAGAGCCGCGTCGTTGCCCCGCAATGCAACAAGGCCGACGGCTCGGTTCTGGCGCTGCGCGGCGTGGTGCTGCCTTTCGTCTTCCGGCGCTACCTCGACTACCGTGTCTTCGACGCGCTGCGCGACCTGCACCGCCAGATCCGCGAGCAGGCCCTGCGCCGCTGCGCCGGCCACCCCGAACGCGCCAACGACGTCAAGCTCTCGCGCGGCGGCATCCGCGAGATCGAATTCACCGTGCAACTGCTGCAGGTGGTGCGCGGCGGCCAGTTCCCCGAACTGCGGACCCGCTCCACCCTCGACGCCCTGCCCCGGCTGGCGCAGGCCGGCCTCATGCCGCTCGAGAGCGCCCAGACCCTGGCGCAGGCCTATGTCTTCCTGCGCCAGCTCGAACACCGCATCCAGTACCTCGACGACCAGCAGACCCACACCCTGCCCACCAGCGACGACGACCTGGCCTGGATCGCGCGCACGCTCGGCCACGCCAGCACCAGCGAGATGCTGGACCAGTTCTTCGCCTACCGCGAACAGGTGGCCGAGGAATTCGACAAGCTGCTCGGCGGCCCCAAGGCCAACGGGCTGTGCAAAGGCGGCGCCTGCAAGAAGGGCAAGCCCGAAGGCCCCGAGCTCGACGACCTGCTGCCCCAATTGCCCGAGCGCTTCCGCACCCAGCTCGAGGCCTGGCGTGCCGATCCCCGCATCCAGTCGCTGCGCGACGAGGTCCGCCTGCGGCTGCGCCGTCTGATCCAGCGCACGGCGCTGTGGCTCAAGCAGGGCGATGTCACCGAGGACGCGGCCCTGCGCTTCGGCAACTGGCTCGAGACCCTGCTGCGGCGCGACAGCTACCTGGCCCTGCTGCTCGAACGCCCCACCGTGCACGAACGATTGCTGCGCATCCTGGGCGCAGCCAAGTGGCCGGCGCGCTACCTCATGCAGCATCCCGGCGTGATCGACGAACTGGCCAGCGAATCGGTGCTCGACGAACGTTTCGACCGCGCCGCCTTCGACCGCGAGCTCGAGACCCGCCGCGCCGCGCTGCGCTCCACCGGCGAGGACGACGAGGAAACCCTGCTCAACCTGCTGCGCCGCGCCCACCATGCCGAGACCTTCCGCACGCTGGCCCGCGACGTCGAGGGCCGCCTGACCACCGAACAGGTCTCGGACGACCTCAGCGCACTGGCGGAGACCGTACTCGACGTCACGCTGCGCTGGTCCTGGACCTTCCTGCGCCGGCGCCACCGCGAGGAACCGCACTTCGCCGTCATCGCCTACGGCAAGCTCGGCGGCAAGGAACTGGGCTACGGCAGCGACCTCGACATCGTTTTTGTCTACGAGGACGACCACGAGGACGCACCCGAGGTCTACGCCAACTTCGTGCGCAAGCTCATCAACTGGCTCACCGTCAAGACCGCCGAAGGCGACCTCTTCGAGATCGACACGGCCCTGCGCCCCAACGGCAACTCGGGCCTGCTGGCGACCAGCTTCGAGGCCTATGCCAACTACCAGCAGCGCCGCGGCAGCAACACCGCCTGGACCTGGGAACACCAGGCCATCACCCGTGCGCGCATGATCCTCGACGACCACACCACGCTGCGGCCGCGCTTCGATGCCGTGCGCGAAGCCGTGATCACCGCCGCGCGCGACCGCGAATCGCTGCGCGGCGAGATCCTGGCCATGCGCGAGAAGATGCGTGCGGCGATCCCCGTGCGCGGCGGCAAGTTCGACCTCAAGCACAGCCCCGGCGGCATGATCGACGCCGAGTTCGTGGTGCAGTTCCTGGTGCTGGCCGACGCCGCCGAGCATCCCGGCCTGGTGCCCAACCTCGGCAACATCGCCCTGCTCCAGCGCGCCGAAGCGGCCGGCCTGCTGCCCGAAGGCGTGGGTCACCACGCCGCCTCGGCCTACCGCACCCTGCGCCGCCTGCAGCACAAGGCCCGGCTCGACGAAGCGCCGACCCAGCTCGACCCCGCGCTGGTCGCGCACGAGCGCGATGCCATCCTGGCGCTGTGGCGCTGCGTCTTCGGCTGACACGCGGCGCGCAGGCCCCGAGCCCGGCGGCCTGCGCGGACCGCCGCCCGGTCAGGTGGGCGGCAAGGCCCGCAGCAGGTGAACGACCAGCGCCGCCGAGTAGTGGCTGGCCACCGACTCGATGAAACGCATGAAATCGACATGCGCCGAATCGTCGGCACGGTCGGAAATCGTGCGCATGGCGGCAAACGGCACACCGTAATCGCTGCAGACCTGCGCAAAAGCCGCCCCCTCCATCTCGACGGCCAGGGCCGCCGGCAGGGTCTGCCGCAGCAACCCGCTTTCGGCTGCGGTGCTGACGAACCGGTCCCCGCTGGCGACCAGACCGCTGTGCACGCGCGGCGCATGCACCCCCAGCGCGGACAGGGCGCCGACATCGATCGCCGCCTGCGGCCTGTCGGCGATCGCCACGGCCGCAGCCAGCACCTCGGCCCGCAATGCCTCGTCGGTCTCGAACCGGCTGCGGCCATACAGCGGCACCTCATGGCGCGGGAACAGCGGCGAGGCATCCATGTCGTGCTGCACAAAGGCATCGGCCACCACCATGTCGCCGACCTGCACGCCATCGCCCAGACCGCCCGCCACACCGGTGAAGACGATGCGCCCGGCCTGGAAATGCTCGATCAGCGTGACGGCCGTGGCGGCAGCCGCCACCTTGCCGATGCGCGAGAGCACCGCCACCACCTCGTGCCCCTGATAGAGGCCCAGCCAGAACGTGCGGCCCGCCCGCTCGACCGGACGCCAACCGGCATCGACCGTCTCGAGCACGGCCGACAGTTCCTGATGCATGGCGCTGACGACCGCCAGCCGGGTCATGCCGCAATCCCGCAGCGAAAGTCACACGGCGGCCTCTGCGCACAGGCCTCGAAGCAGCGGCGCGGCCCGCCGGAACGATCGGCAAAGACAAAAAGGCGAGGGAATGTTTTCATGTTTCACGCAGGCATGGGGCCTGCCACACGAAGCGGCGGAGCGTGCTGAACACCTCCGTGCAGTCGCTGCCGGCCCGGTCGTTCACGTCGTCATAAGTGTGAACCATTGACAGCGAGTTTACCGGCGCGCGCCATCGACGGGGCGCATGGGCAAATGATGCGGTGATTCGCCCGAAACTGCTTCGAGAGAAAGACGCCATGCACCAAAACCCGCCCCCCATCGACTCCACGCAAAGGACGAAGCAGCAGGCTGAACCGTCGTCCCCCGGCCTGGGCGCCGGCCTCTGGCTGCAGGCGGCTTCGCGGCCCCTCAGCGGCAGCGAGGCCAAGGCCCTGCTGCGCCAGCGCGGCCTCACCCTCAAGCAGTGGGCCGCCAGCAACGGCTATGCCTACGACACGGTCAGCGCCGTGGTCCGTGGCGTGCAACGTGCCAACTACGGCGTCGGCTATCGCATCGCCCTGCAGCTCGGCCTCCGCCGCCCCTGACCCCCCTGACGCCCCCGATCAGGCGGCCAGCGTGGCCAGTGCCGCCGTCTCGGGCGACTGATACCGGTTGCGCGGGCGGTGCAGCCCCAGGTTCTCGCGCAGCGTGCGGCCTTCGTACTCGGTGCGGAACAGGCCCCGGCGGCGCAGTTCCGGCAACACCAACTCGATGAAATCCGTCAGACCCGTGGGCAGCACCGGCGGCATGATGTTGTAACCGTCGGCCCCATGGTTCACGAAGCGCTCTTCGAGCTGGTCGGCAATCTGGCTGGCCGTGCCGACCAGTTGCCAGTGACCGCGGGCGCCGGCCACGCGCAGGTAGAGCTCGCGTAGGCTGAGCTTTTCACGGCGCGCCAGCTCCAGCGTCAGTTGCTGACGGCTCTTGCTGGCGTTGGTCTCGGGCAATTCGGGGATCGGACCGTCGAGCGGATAGGCCGACAGATCCACCCCGCCCGTCAACCCGGAGATCAGCGCCAGGCCCACCTCCGGATGGATCAGCGACTGCAGCTGTTCGAACTTCTCCTGCGCTTCGCTTTCGCTACGCCCCACCACCGGAAACACTCCGGGCATGATCTTGAGATCATCCGGCTGCCGTCCATGCTGTGCGAGCCGGCCTTTCACGTCGGCGTAGAACGCCACGGCATCGTCGAGCGTCTGCTGGGCCGTGAAGATGACTTCGGCAGTCTCGGCTGCCAGCGCCTTGCCGGCCGGAGACGAACCGGCCTGCACGATCACCGGATGGCCTTGCGGCGAACGCGGCACATTGAGCGGGCCCTTGACCTGAAAAAAACGCCCCTTGTGGTTGAGCACATGGCGCCGGGCCGGATCGAAGTACAGCCCGCTGGCCTTGTCGCGCTGCAGCGCGCCATCCTCCCAGCTGTCCCACAGGCCGGTCACCACCTGCGCGAACTCGGCGGCCCGCTGGTAGCGCTCGGCGTGATCGAAGTGCCGCTCGCGGTTGAAGTTGAGCGCTTCGTGCTCGCTCGACGACGTCACCAGATTCCATCCTGCCCGTCCACCGCTGATGTTGTCGAGCGAGGCAAACTTGCGCGCGATGTGAAAAGGCTCGTTGAAACTGGTCGAGGCCGTCGCCACGAAACCGATGCGCTGCGTCACCGCCGCCAGGGCCGACAGCAGTGTGATCGGTTCGAACTGCGCCACATAGCTGTGTGCCGTCCGGCTCAGGTAGCGATGGTTGTCGCTGCGTGTTCCCACGCCGTCGGCCATGAAGATCAGGTCGAACTTGGCCGCCTCGGCCGCCTGCGCCAGTTGCACGTAATGGCTGAAATTGGCCCCTGCATCGGCCTGTGCCTCGGGATGCCGCCAGGCCGCCACGTGGTGGCCCGTCGGGTATAAAAAAGCACCCAGCTTGAGCTGTCCTTTTCTTCTGGCCATCGTCTTGTTTCCGTGTTCAAGGTTGAGCGTCTGATCAGACGGGGTTCTGCCTTCGATTCCATGGCGGATGACGGCCTGTCGAGGGCATCGGGACGTTGCCGGGAAGTCCGCGAAGCCGCCCGGTTCAGGCCGCTTTCAGCCCCGCGGCCGCCGCCGGCCGGGCCAGCCCCAGGTGGTCGCGCAGGGTCGTGCCCTGGTACTCGGTGCGAAACAGGCCTCGCCGCTGGAGAATCGGCACCACACCTTCGGTGAAGGCTTCCAGGCCGTCCGGCAACGCATCCGGCATCAGGTTGAAGCCATCGGCGGCGCCGCCGCGAAACCAGCGCTCGATATCGTCGGCGACCTGTTCGGGCGTGCCCACGATCACGCGATGGCCACCGCCTCCGGCGAGTTCGTGGATCAGCTGCCGCACCGTCGAGCCATGCCGGCGGGCATGCGCCAGCGTCGCCAGGAAAAAGGTGTGGTTGCCTTGGCCTTGCGCCGGCAACGGCAGATCGTCGGGCAGCCGCCGATCGAGCTGCAGCCGGTCGGCCGAGATGCCCAGCGTGCCCGCCAGGCGCTTGAGGCTGTAGCGCCAGGGAATCAGCGCCACCAGTTCGTCTCGCCGGCGCAGCGCCTCGGCTTCGGTGCCTGCAATCACCGTGGTCAGTCCTGCCAGGACCTTGACCGCGTCGGGCCCGCGCCCCAGCGCCGCTGCACGGCTCTTGAGCTCGCGCCCGTAGGCCAGCGACTCCTCGAAGCTCTGCGACGCCGAGAAGACCGCTTCCGCATGGCGTGCCGCCAGCTCGCGGCCATCGGCCGAAGCGCCGGCCTGGATCAGCACCGGCCGCCCCTGCGGCGTGCGCGGCAGATTCAGGGGCCCCTGGACCTGGAAGAACTCGCCGCGATGCGCAATGGGCTGGATCCGCGAGACATCGGCAAACACGCCGCTCGCCTTGTCGCCCACAAACGCATCGTCGGCCCAGCTGTCCCACAGCGCTTTCACGACATCGGCGAACTCGCTGGCGCGGGCATAGCGCCGGCCATGGTCGGGCACCGCGTCGAGGCCGAAGTTCTGGGCCGAGCCAGCATCGGCCGTGGTCACGATGTTCCAGCCGGCACGGCCTGCACTGACGTGGTCGAGCGTGGCAAAACGGCGCGCGATGTTGTAGGGCTCGTTGTAGCTGGTCGACGCCGTGCCGATCACTCCGATGTGTGTGGTGGCCGCCGCGATGCTGGCCAGCAGCACGGTCGGCTCCAGTGCCGTGATGGGCCGGAAATCGATCTGGTCGGCAATCGAGGCGTTGTCGGCCAGGAACACCGCATCGAGCTTGGCGGCCTCGGCGATCCGGGCCACACGCACATAGTGGCGAACGTCGGCAAAGGCATAGGGATCGGCCTCGGGCAGGCGCCAGGCCGAGGGCACAAAACCCGAATGCAGGATGTTGATGTTGAGGTGCAGTTGCCGCGCGGGCGCGGCGCCGGTCAGGACAGCGGTCATTGGAAAGTCCCCGGCACGGGATAGCCGTCGCCCAGTACCCAGCGGCCGACGTTGCGTGCCTTGTACTCGGCCGGGTTGTGCAAGGTGTGGATGCGCACGTTGCGCCAGAAACGATCGAAGCCGTAGGCCCGCGTCGCGGAGCGGGCCCCCATGACTTCGAAGATCTCGCGGGTCACGCGCAAGGCGGTCTCGCCGGCCAGCACATTGGCCGAGGCGATGGCCAGCGCGGCCTCGCCACGCTGTCCGGCACCGAGCGCCTCGCCCTGCGCCCAGGCATCGTCCAGGGCCTCGAGCGCCCGGTCGGCCAGGGCCGTGGCCGCCAGCGTCCGGGCCAGCAGATCGCCGTACTGGCGCCGGATCCATGGATCGTCCTGATGCCGGTCGACGCCCGAATACAGCCAGGGTCGCGACTGCTCGAGCGTGTAGTCGCGCGCAGCCAGCAAGGCGCCCTGGGCGCTGCCGATGAACACGTTGAGCAGCACGCTCTGCTGTTGCAAGGCCGTCAGAGACCGCGACGGCACCGGGGCCGCGGCGGTGGGATCGAAACGCGCGGCCGCACCCAGAACCTCGCTCTCGTGCACCCTGACCCGGTGGTAGGAAACACGGCCGCTGCCGGTCTGGCGCTGTCCTATTCCATCCCAGTCGTCCTCGATGACGATTCCTGACCGATCGGCTGGAATCGCTGCAAACCGCCTTTCCAGACCTTCTTCGTCTTCCCAGGCCACCGACAGCATGTCGGCGACGTGTGACCCCGAGGTGAAGGGCCGGAATCCGTCGAGCACGAAGTACTCGCCTTCACGCCGTCCGAACAGGCTTTTCGAGAAGCTGTTGCCGGTATTGCCCCAGAACCATCGTTTGTCGGCGGTTTGGCGCCAGAGTTCGTCGGTCTTGACGGCCTCGTCCCGAAAACGCAGGCCCAGCAGCGTGGCGCAGTGGTAGCCATAGATGTGCGCGAGCGAGCCGTCGACCTGTGCAAACGCACGCACCACCCGCAAGGCGCTCGACCACGGCTGCCCTTCCCCGCCCAGTGCCGTGGGAATGAGCAAGGCCAGCAGGCCGCTGTCCTTGAGCCACTGGATCTGCTGGCTCGGCCGCCCGCCGGCCTGGTCGCGGGCCACCGCATCGACGGCCAGCCTTTCGCGCAGTGCCGCGGCACGGGCGCCGTGGGATGTACCGGTGTCGATGGCAAAACGCTCGTCGAGCGAGTCCGCCTGCGGTTTCCCGCTCGCCGGCTCGCGGGACGCGGGCGCCGGGACCGGGATCGCGGACGGCGTGACCGCCAGGCTCGGCGGGTCGATCAGAAGATGGCTGCTCATGCGCGAGGCCTCCGGAGGACGGTGACGGGATCGTTCAATGCAGGCGCGGAAAGCCGTGGCGTTGGGCCAGCAGCTCCAGGATCCGGCGGCTGTCGCTCACGAAGTGGCGACCCGAGGTGGTCTGCGCATCTTCCGGCACGGCCTGTTCGTCGCCGAAGATCAGCACGGGCAGGCCCTGATGCTGGTCGTCGAGTGCATCGATGACCGCCTGCCGTGGCCGCGGGAAAGGCAGCCGCTTGATCTCCAGCCGTTCGGCCCGGGACGGGTCGGCCGCCAGCAGCCCTTCGATGGGATTGCAATCGGGGCAGATGAAACGTTCGCCGGGATAGGCGGGATCGGTGAAACCGGGCTCGAGCAGCAGTAAGGTGTCCTTGCTCATGAATGGTGGTCCTGTCGGTTGATTGAAAGGCGGTGCCGGACGGCCCGCTCAGCGATAAGGTGCAGGCTGGGGATGGCTGCCGTCGAGCAGCCATTGCCCCAGCGTGCGTTTTTTGTATTCGGCCGGGTTGTGCAGGGTGTGGGTGCGCACATTGCGCCAGAAACGGTCGTAGCCCCGCGCCCGCGTGGCCGAGCGTGCACCCATGACCTCGAACACCTCCTCCGCCACGGCAAGGCCCACTTCGCCCGCCACCACATTGGCCGCCGCGGCGCTGATGGCCAGCGAGCCGCGTGCATGAGCCGTCAAGCCATGGCCTTGGGGGTAGAGCTCGTCGAGCTGTGCAGCGGCCTGCTCGGCCAGCGCCTGCGCAGCCTGCACCCGGATGTGCAGGCTGCCATAGCGGCGTTGCACCCAGGGATCGTCGGTGTGCCGCTCCACGCCCGAATGGATCCAGGGCCGCGATTCGCGCACGGTGTAGTCGCGCCCTTCTGCCAGCGCGCCCTGCGCACTGCCGATGAACACCTGGGCCAGGACCAGTTGCTGCAGCAGCGAGTTCAGCGACACGAAGGGCGTGACCTCGTCGCCCGGACGGCCCAGCAGCTCTTCGTCGGCGATCCGGACGCCCTGGAAAAGGACCGTGCCGCTGCCGGTCTGGCGCTGGCCGATGCCGTCCCAGTCATGGGCGATGCCCACGCCGTCGCGGTCGGCCGGAATCACGGCGGTGTAGCGTCCGCCGTCGCCGTCCCACGAGACCTGGATCACATCGGCCACATGCGTGCCGGAAGAAAACGGCCGATGGCCATCGAGCACCCAATGGGTGCCCACGCGCCGTGCGGTCGAGGTCCTGGACATCACATTGCCGGAGTTGCTCCACAGCCAGTTCTCGCGCACCGAAGCGGGAAACCAGTTCGCCAGCTGGGCCGGCGTCGCACGGGCTGCGGTGATGTGCAGCGGCAGATGCTGATAGCCGTACAGGTGGGCGATCGAACCGTCGGTGCGCGCGAACTCGCGCACGACCCGCAGGATGCTGGTCCACGAGGCCCCCTCGCCGCCGTAGGCGCGCCCGATCCACGCCGCGTTGAGCCCGCTGGCCTTCAGGGCCCGCACGGCATCGACCGGCTGGCCGCCGGCTTCGTCGCGCGCGACGGCATCGGCATGCAGCACTTCACGCAGAGCGGCCGCACGCCGGGCATGGACGTCACCCGGCTCGGGCGCGTAAAGCTCGGGCGGTTCGGGCACGTCTGGCGTTTCGTGGGCAGGCGACGAGGAACGGGATGGCACGGCAACGGTCTTTCTCGGCAGAGATCGGACTCCGACTGTCGGACAGTGCCGGCCTTGCGGCCACGAATAAATCTGCGGTTTTTTATGCGCAAACAAAGTAACCGCCGTTCACGCCATGCACGCCGCCGGCACACCTCTTCGAACCGCCCGGCCGGACCGCCGTCGCCGGCTCCACGGATCGCCTGCCGCGATTTGGCATGATGGCGCATGCTCGCCGCCCCGCTCCAAGTCCCCTCGCCGCCGGCCCTGCCCCGCCCGTGCATGCCCCGGGCCCGTGTCCTCTCGGGCCTCGCGGCCGGCCTCGCCGCCTGTGTCCTGTTGACAGGCTGCGCAGGCAGTGTCTCGCCGCAACGCAACGTCAGGGGCGACCCTTTCAACGAATCGCAGGCCCTCCAAAGCGGCATGAACCGGTTTGCCAACCTCACCATGCGCGACAACCTCGACAGCCTGGAGGTGCTGCTCGACAAGCTCTACCAGCGCAATCCAGCCATGTGGCGTGCCTCGGGCCTGGCCAGCCGGGATGCCGCGCGCGAAGCCGTCATGTTCGCCATCCGCAGCGGCGGCGCCTGGCCGGGCGGGCAGGTGCCCCAGCGCGGCGTCGATGCCATCCGTGTCGCCTTTGCGCCGGTGTACAGCGGCGATCGGGCCGGCCTGATGGTCTACGGACTGGGCACGATGCTGGTGGAGGCCTACGACGGCCGGCTTCACCTCACGCTGTTCAACGGCCTCAACGCCCAGAAGATCGCCAATGCCGCCCACAACGTCACCGTGGCGGCCTGGCTGCTGGCCAGCCGCCGCGACGAGCAGGGCCGTCTGCTGCTGCTGGCCGACGACATCACGCCCGAGGAACGCAACCTCTCCTTCGCGCGCGAGTTCGGCAAGATCATCGGCCGCCTCGACACACTGGCCGCAGTCAACGACGAAAAGGTCAGGCGCAGCCTGCTCGACTACCTGCAGGGTTTGGTTGCCGGCCCTTTCCTGCAGTTCATCCCCATCGGCGCCAGCGCAGGCTCCTGAGCCGCCTCACACGCCGCGGCATGTCCAAAGAAAAAGCGCGCCTGCGTGATGCCTGCGCGCCTTGGCAAGGTCGGTGTGCAGGGGACCGCCGGCCCCCCGCACCGATCGGAACGATCAGGTCCCGACCACACCGCCGTCTTCACGCCAGATCACCACGGTGGCCGGACGGGGACGCGTGGCGGTCTCCATGTCGGGCCAGCGCGAGGCGCGGGTCGGATCGGCCTGAGCCTCGGTCACCGAAGGACCTTCGCCCGGATGCTGGATGTTGATGAACACATACTTCTGGTCCGGGGTCCAGGTGATGCCGGTGACTTCACAGCCCACCGGACCCACCATGAAACGGCGGATCTCCTGCGTGACCGGATCGGCCAGCAGCATCTGGTTGTTGCCCTGTCCTTCGTAATCGCCGGTGTTCGCGTAGCTGCCGTCGGTCTGGATCCACAGCAGTCCACGCGGATCGAAAGCCAGGCCGTCGGGGCTGTTGAAGGTGTTCTCGGCCGTGATGTTGGCCGAACCGCTGCGCAGATCGCTGCGGTCGGGGTAGACGTTGGGATTGCCGGCCAGCACAAAGATGTCCCACTCGAACGTCAGCGAGCCCGGGTCGCTCACGCCGTTGGCCAGGCCATCGCGCCAACGCACGATCTGGCCATAGCGGTTGGCGGTGCGCGGGTTGGCCTCGTCGGCGCCGGGATGGGCCGGACCGCCGGGATAACGGGCCGAGCCGCTGCCGCGCGAGCTGTTGTTGGTCAGCGTCACGTAGGCTTCGCGCGTGGTCGGGTGCACCGCGACCCACTCGGGGCGGTCCATCGGCGTGGCGCCCACCGCGTCGGCGGCCTGGCGGGTCTTGACCAACAGCTCGCCCAGGTCGTTGTTGAACAGATCGCCCAGACGGCGGCCGTCCAGGGTAAAGGTGTCGAGCTTCAGCGGGATCCAGACACCGGTGCCCATGTTGTCGCCGGTCGTCTCGCCGGCATCGAAACGTGCCACGTACAGGGTTCCGGTGTGCAGCAGTTCACGGTTGCGCTGGGGCTGCGCGGCATCGTACACGCCGTCGGAAACGAACTTGTAGATGTACTCGCTGACCTGGTCGTCGCCCATGTAGACGACCACACGGTTGTCGGCCGCCAGCGTCTGCGCGGCGTTCTCGTGCTTGAAACGGCCCAGTGCCGTCAGCTTCTTGGGCGGCGTGTTCGGTGCGAACGGGTCGATTTCCACGATCCAGCCGAAACGGTTGTACTCGTTGGGCTCCTGCGACCAGTCGAAACGGGTGTCGTGCGTGTCCCAGCGGTAGCTGCCGCTCGCCGTCTTGCCCGAACCCTTGTAGCGCTCCATGTGCGCCTGGTATTCGGCCGAGGGATACGGCACGTTGGCCGCGGTCTGGCTGCCGATGCCGAAGTAGTCGGTGAAGTTCTCTTCACACGTCAGGTAGGTGTTCCACAGCGTGTGGCCGTTGCCGCAGTTGCCGAACGTGCCGAAGGCCGTCTGGCCGTAGGGATCGGCGGACGTGCGGACCAGGCGCGTGCCGGCGGCCGGGCCGACCAGTTGCATGGCCGTGGTGCCGTTGACGCTGCGGTTGTAACGCGAATCCAGCACGGTTTCCCAGACGCCGTTGGCCAGACGGATGTGCTTGACCGAAGCGCCCTGCGCATACTGCGACTTGCGCACCCAGTCCAGGTTCCACTGCGGGTTGGCAGGCACGACGCCCTGGGGAAAGAAGTACTCCGAGGTGATGTATTCGTGGTTGCAGACCAGCAGGCCTTCGACGCTGTTGCTGCCCTGGGTGTGCACGCCGTCGATGGGGAAAAAATGCATGCCGTCGTGGTTGTAGCCCGTCTGCTGCAGCTGAGCGGCGGCATTGTCCGAGGCATCGCCCTTCCAGGCGGGTGCGTTGGCATGCAGCTTGTCGCCCCAGCGGTTGATGACGGCATAGGTGTAGCCGGCCGGAACCACGATGGTGTCGGCGGTGCTGATGCCGACCGCTTCGAAGCTCAGCGTGACGGGTGTCGGTTCGACCGGCGGCGTCGTGCCGCCGCCGTTGTCGCCACCGGAGCCGGGGTTGTCGTCATGGTTGTCGCTGCCGCCGCAGGCGCTCAGCCCGGCGCCCAGGAAACCGACGGCACCGGCACCCACGCCTGCGCGCAGGAAACCGCGGCGGGACAGGGCCTTGGCGACGACGCCGTTGAAATGCAGGGCCTGCGAACGATTGGCAGGAATATCGTCCAGGTCTTGTTCGGCCTGCGACAGGTTTTTCGGGTTCATGTGGGGCATCCTTCGAGGAATCGGTATGAAATTCATGCCCCATGTGTTGTCTTTGGTTTTGCGAGGCCACGGTCGTGTTGCAACCGATGGCGAATGCTCGCGGCGCATCGTGACGAAACCATGACAGAGCCGCGACCCCAGCAAATCGCTCGGCTTTTACCGGCGGGCCGTGGCGGAAGACCCCGTCACCGTCTCGTGCGCACAAAACCCATAGCCGACCGCAGTCGAACGGTTGCATGTCCTCGCCGGCCCCAGCCGCTTGCGGCCGGTCCACGCAGACCCGCCTCATGCCTCGACAGAGCGTCCAGCGGTGCCGCGGAGGCTCCACATCACGCGGTCGCGGGCAGCACGGACGAAGTTTTCGCGACTGGCTTGCGGTCCGTTGTCTTCGCGTTGCTCATGGCAATTTCAATCGCGAAATCAAAGATTGGGATAAATCCCAAATGTCTTCATCCCTCGTTTTCAGACACCTTGGCGAATTCGCTGGAAAGCCTCTGAGGGCCCGTCGTTACCCCGTCTTCCAGCACAACGACCAGGAGATTCCCGTCTGGTCCCCTGCGGCAAAAAACCGGCAGCTCGCGCATTCCCTCCTGCAACGGCGACGCCCTCGTGCACGGGTGCGACGGGCTCTTGGGGGCCCGCGCCCCCGGGTTTCAGCGCTTCTTCGCTGCCCCGCCTTGCTTGCGCCAGTAGTCGAACTCGTCCTCGTGCAACTCGATATCGAGTTCCTGCACCCGGGCCAGCAACCGCTCCTGGGCATCGGCCACCGCCTGGTTGTAGATGCTCGGACCGATCTCTTCGAGGAAAAACCCCAGCAATGCGCTGGCGGCGATGTTGCCCATGCGCTCGTCGAAGTTCTCCTCGACATAACGTTCGATCGAGGCGACGGCCTGTTGCCGCGCCGACTTGGACAGTTCGATGGTCAAGGCCACTCTCCTGGTGTTTCACGTGAAACGGCTGGCCGGCGCACAGCCCGAGTCCCCTGCACCTTGGGGAGGACTCGAGCCCTCGCCATGCTCATTCCTCGCCGCGCAGTCTTTCGATCAGCGCATTCAACTCTTCCATCGAGCTGAAGGCGATGGCGATTTCGCCGATATCCATCATCTGCCCGTGGCGCTTGACCCGCTTCTTCACCCGAATGTCGACTTCGGCCGTCAGCAGATCGGCGAGTTCTTCTTCCACCCGCAGCACGTCGCGTGTCTTGCCGGCCTTGGCCTTGGGCGTGGACTTGCCGCCGTCTTCCTGGCCGATGCGCTTCACCAGATTCTCGGTTTCGCGCACCGACAGTTTTTTACCGATGATCTGATTGCCGGCCGTGATCTGCTGGGCCCGTGTGAGTGCCAACAGGGCCCGTGCATGGCCCATGTCGATATCGCCGGCCATCAGCATGGTCTGCACCGGTTCGGCCAGGTTCAGCAGCCGCAGCAGGTTGGAGGCTGCGCTGCGCGAGCGGCCGACGGCCTGCGCCGCCTGTTCGTGCGTGAGACCGAATTCCTTGACCAGGCGGTGGATGCCCTGAGCCTCTTCCAGCGGATTGAGATCCTCGCGCTGAATGTTCTCGATCAGCGCCATGGCCGCCGCAGCCTCGTCGGCCACTTCGCGAACCAAGACCGGGACGTCCTTCAGCCCCGCCAGGCGTGCCGCGCGGAAACGCCGTTCACCCGCGATGATCTCGTAGCGGCCGGCGTTGTCGCCCTGGGTCAGCTTGCGCACCAGGATCGGTTGCATGATGCCCTGGGCCTTGATGCTCTCGGCGAGCTCGTACAGCGCGCCCTCGTCCATGCGGGTGCGAGGCTGGTAGACCCCCGGGACCATCTGTTCCAGCGGCAACACGCTGGGGGCCCCCTCGACAGGCCCCGGCTTGCGGTCGGACTCCATGTCGGTGATCTTGGGGCCCAGCAGGGCTTCCAGCCCGCGGCCCAGGCCTTTTGGTTTTTTGGTCGTTGCCATGTCGAAAATCCTGTCCTTGCGTTTCACGTGAAACACCGCCATGCCTGAACGGCTACACGGCGTTTTTACCACCGACCCACCCCAGGGTGTCACAATCCCGAAAAAATGCGCCTGAAACCCGTCCAGGCCCCTTCCCGGGGCTGCCGGCAGTCCCTGCGAAGGGAGCAAGGTTGCCGCGGACCGCCTGGCGCGGCGTGGGGTCGTCGTCAATCGTTCATCAGTCGCGCCAGCCATTCGCGGCCTTGCGGCCAAGCGCCCACACCGCTTTCGGCGTTGATGTGGCCCAGCGCCCCGGCCAGTACCCACCTGGCCTGCCAGTCGGCGGCCATCTGCTGCGCCCGTTCGAGCGAGCAGTACGGATCGTCGCTGCTGCCGATCAGCACGGCCCGCTCAGGCCCGAACGGCAGCGCCCGCCGCTCGATCGGAGACCAGCTGCGCAGCACGCCCTGCAGTTCGTCGCGTTCGGCGTCGCCGGGCGCGACCAGCAGCACCGCCTTGACCCGATGGACGTTCCGGCTGTGGGCGGCCCACGCCGCCACCAGCAGGCAACCCAGGCTGTGCGCCACCAGCACCGCCGGCTCGGTAGTGGCCAGCACCGCTTCCTCGAGTTGCGACATCCAATCGCCGCGCAAAGGGCGTTCCCAGTCGTGCTGCTCCACGCGGGTGTATCCCGATTCGGCCTGCCACAGGCTCTGCCAGTGGTCGGGGCCGCTGTTGTACCAACCGGGCACGATCAAGACGTTATGGGCCTGCATGCGCGTATCCATTCATGGGCTGGGGTCTGGGGAAATCGTCTCGGCCAGCGGCCTCGATCGGCAACCGGACCCGTGCCGGCCCGGCTGCAGGGTGTTGCCATGCCGGCCTCAGAACTTCTGGATCCGGGCGATCATTTCCTGCGCGAACGCCACGAAGGCCTTGGCACCGCGGGACGACGGGTCGAAGATCACGCCCGGCAAGCCGTAGCTGGGCGCTTCGGCCAAGCGCACATTGCGTGGAATCACGGTATTGAAAACCTTGTCGCCGAAGTGCGCCTGCAGCTGATCGCTCACCTGGTTCTGCAGCGTGATGCGCGGATCGAACATGATGCGCAGCAAACCGATCACCTGCAGTTGCCGGTTCAGATTGGCATGGACCTGTTTGATGGTGTTGACGAGGTCGGAAAGCCCCTCGAGCGCGAAATACTCGCACTGCATGGGCACGACCACGCCGTGGGCACTGCACAGTCCGTTCAGGGTCAGCATGGACAACGAGGGCGGGCAATCGATGAGCACAAAGTCGTAGTCGCCATCGACATCGGCCAGCGCCTGCTTCAAGCGGGTCTCGCGTTCCTCGAGAGCCACCAGTTCGACTTCGGCGCCCGACAATTCCCGATTGGCCCCCAGTACGTCGTACCCGCAGCGTTCGCTGGTCACCCGGGCTTCGGCGATGCCGACCGTGAGCAGCAGCACGTCGTAGACCGTGTGCGCCAGCGTGCGCTTGTCCACACCCGAGCCCATGGTCGCATTGCCCTGCGGATCGAGGTCGACCAGCAGCACGCGCTGGCCCAGCTTGGCCAGGCCGGCAGCCAGGTTGACCGCAGTCGTGGTCTTGCCCACGCCGCCCTTTTGATTGGCGATACAAAAAATCTTGGCCATTGTGTTCGTATTCCTACCGATAACCTATCGTCGTCACTGTCGTCATTCCCGGCCGCCGCCTGCGGCGCACCCCGGCTGAAAAGCATCCGTTACTGCAAAAGCCCGCCTCACTTGCCCAGCGCCAGCTTGATGCCGAACGCCAGCAGCAGCCCCCCGGCCACGCGTTGAAGCCACTGGCCTATGCGCGGATTGGCCCTGAGCCGCGATGCCAGCACATGGGCCAGCAGCGTGGCCACGACGCCGTAGGCCAAGGCCAAAGCCGCCGCCGTTCCGGCCAGCGCAGCAAACGTCTTCCAGCCCTGATGGCGCGCGGGGTCCACGAACAGCGGAAAGAACGCCATGTAGAACACGATGGACTTGGGATTGAGCACCGTGATCAGCAGGGATTGCCGGAAATACTGCCCCGTCGGGATATCGATGAGCGCGACCGCACCGGGCCGGGCCCGCAGCATGCGCACACCGAGCCAAGCCAGGTAAGCCGCGCCCAGCCACTGCGTGGCGGCAAAAGCAGCCGGATTCGCCTGAAGCAAGGCTGCGACGCCCGCCACCGCCAGCCAGATCAACACCTGATCGCCGGCGACGATTCCGACCGTGGCGGCCAGACCGCCCGCGATGCCGCCTTTGCCGGTCGACGTGATGATGGCCAGATTACCCGGTCCGGGAATCAGCAGAAATGCAATCACGGCCACCACATAGGCGCCGTAGTCGGCGATGCCAAACATGCTTGTCGAGCCTTGCAGGGACGGGAATGAAAGCATGGAGTTTACGCCAGCAGCATGCCGCGACGATGACCTCAAGCCCAAACAAGACCCTCACGCTGTGGTGTATCGACCAAAAAAAGAGCCCCTCAAGGCTCTTTTTCGACAGGATACCGGCGCGTGGCGATCAGCTCCGAAGACGCATCCACAACAGGCAGCGATCGGCGTCCAGGCCGGGGACGTCGATCTGTTCCACGTGAAACACATCGATGTCCGAGGCCAATTGGGCCAGTTCCTGATCGGGGTGTTTGCCCTTCATGGCCAGCCAGACACCGGTTTCGGCCAGGCAGCCCCGCGACCATTGGGTGAAATCCGCCAGCGAGGCGAAGGCACGCGACGTGACGAGGTCGTAGCGTTGCGTCAGCTTCTCGACCCGGGCGTGCACGCCCTTGAGGTTGGGCAACCGCAGCGTCACGGCGACTTGCTGGACAAACGCGGCTTTTTTGGCGACGGTGTCCACGCAGGACACGCGCAGTTGCGGAAAGCAGATCGCAATCACCACCCCCGGCAGACCGGCTCCCGCTCCCACGTCCAGCACGTCCAGCCCCTGCTGCTGTGCATCGGCCGTGTCGAGATGCCGCTGCAGCGCAGGCACCAAGGCAAGGCAATCCAGCAGGTGGTGCGTCAACATGTCCTGCGGATCGCGGACGGCCGTGAGGTTGTAGACCTGTGTCCATTTGCCGACCAGCGCCAGGTAATCCAGCAAGGCATTCACCTTCACGTCGTCGAGCGACAGCGACAGCTGCGTCAATCCGTTGCGCAGACCCGATTCGAGCGTCGAACGATCTCCTTGTACAACCGCCATCATGCCGCCTGCCCTTCCACGCCACCCTCGGTCGCGGTTGCGGCGACGGTCTTCGCTTCCTGCGCAAACGCCTTGAAGCCGCCTCGCTTCAGATGAATGAGGAGCAATGAAATCGCCGCCGGGGTCACACCGGAAATGCGGGAGGCCTGACCCAGCGTCTGCGGGCGATGCTTGAGCAGTTTCTGCCGCACCTCGAACGACAGCGCCGTCACCTTGCTGTAGTCCAGCTCGTCCGGCAAGGGCAGGTTCTCGAAATGCGCAGCCCGCTGCACCTCGTCCTTTTGCCGATCGATGTAGCCCGAATACTTGGCCGCGATCTCGATCTGCTCCACCACCACATCGCGCAAGTCGCCCAGCAAGGCCTCGGTCACGTCGGCACTGCGGTACTTGCCGCCATCGAGCGACATGAGGGCGGCATAACTCACATCGGGCCGCCGCAGCAGATCGCCGAGGTTGTACTCGCGTTCGATGGCCTTGCCCAGGACCCGGATCGACTCGTCTTCCGGCAGGCTGCGCGGGTTCACCCATGTCGACTTCAGGCGTTCTGTTTCACGTGAAACAGCATCGCGTTTGCGGTTGAAGGCATCCCAGCGGGCGTCGTCGACCAGCCCCATGCGGCGACCGGCCTCGGTCAGGCGCATGTCGGCGTTGTCCTCGCGCAGCTGCAGCCGGAATTCGGCGCGGCTGGTGAACATGCGGTACGGCTCGGTCACGCCCTTGGTGATCAGGTCGTCCACCAGCACGCCCAGATAAGCCTCGTCCCGGCCCGGCAGCCAGGCCGCTTCGTCCCGGCACTGCAAGGCGGCGTTGATGCCTGCAAAGAGCCCCTGGGCGGCGGCCTCTTCGTAACCCGTCGTTCCATTGATCTGGCCGGCAAAGAACAGGCCGCCGATCGCCCGCGTCTCGAAGCTGCTCTTGAGTGCCCGGGGATCGAAATAATCGTATTCGATGGCGTAGCCTGGCCGCAGGATGTGGGCGTTCTCGAGTCCGGCCATCGAACGCACCAGCTCGTATTGCACATCGAAAGGCAGGCTGGTCGAGATGCCGTTGGGATAGAACTCGTGGGTGGTCAGGCCTTCCGGTTCCAGGAAGATCTGGTGACTCTCCTTGTCGGCAAACCGGTTGATCTTGTCTTCCACGCTGGGGCAGTAACGCGGCCCGATCCCGTCGATCTTGCCGGTGAACATCGGGCTGCGGTCGAAGCCCGAACGAATGATCTCGTGTGTCCGCGCATTGGTCTGCGTGACCCAGCAGGGCATCTGGCGCGGATGCATGTCGGCGCGGCCCATGAAGCTGAACACCGGCAGGGTCTCGCTGGCCCCGCCCGGCATGCCGTCGCCCGGCTGCTCGGCACACTTCGAGAAGTCGATGCTCCGGCCGTCGATGCGCGGCGGCGTGCCGGTCTTCAGGCGGCCCTGGGGCAGCTTGAGTTCCTTGAGCCGGGACGACAGCGTCACGGCGGGCGGATCGCCGGCCCGGCCACCCGAGTAGTTGTTCAGGCCGACATGGATCTTGCCGTCGAGGAAGGTGCCCGCAGTGAGCACCACCGTGCGGCTGCGGAACCGGATGCCGACCTGCGTGACCGCGCCCACGACCCGATCGCCTTCGACCATCAGATCGTCCACGGCCTGCTGGAACAGCCACAGATTGGGCTGGTTCTCGAGCATGCGGCGAATCGCAGCCTTGTAGAGCACACGATCGGCCTGCGCCCGGGTGGCACGCACGGCGGGCCCCTTCGAGCCGTTGAGGATACGAAACTGGATGCCGCCTTCATCGGTGGCCAGCGCCATGGCGCCTCCCAGGGCATCGACTTCCTTGACCAGATGGCCTTTGCCAATGCCGCCGATCGACGGGTTGCAACTCATCTGACCCAAGGTCTCGATGTTGTGCGTCAACAGCAAGGTCTTGCTGCCCATGCGGGCGGCCGCCAGCGCAGCCTCGGTACCGGCGTGGCCGCCACCGACCACGATCACATCAAAAATCTGGGGATAAAGCATAGGGGCACCTCTCATGCCACGGATCAAATCGTCGGGACCCGAACCAACATACAAACCATCGACCGGTCACGGCCATTCCGGCCATTTCAAACCGGTCGCAGACAGAGACCGTAAACCGCCTCTTCCGTCAAGCCAAAGCCGCACCGAAACGCGAAAGCCGATCCACAGACAGGCAACGAACGCCGTGTGCTGCAGCATCGGGACTCATCCATCCGAAGCCGGCCGCAACCAAGCGCGGGTGCCAACGGCTCTGCCGACCGCGACACCCGTGCGCCACTCTGCGCCACCACCGTGCCACCCACCGGCGACCGCGACCAAAACCACAACCACAACCACAACCACAAACGCTCATCGACCCACTTGCCTCGTCGATCCACATCGACGATCCAAACGAGCCTCACGCACCTCGCACCTCGCACCTCGCACGAACGCACGCACGCACTAACGAACGCTCACTGGAAATCGTCCGATCCGCATGGCGCACCGCAGGCCAGCCGACGACCCGGTGGGAAACCCTCTATTTTACCGCCTGCCTTATTTTTAAGCTCGCTTTTATTCGGCCCCCGCCTTGGTCCCCGGCCGGGCACCGCGGCAAAACCACACCCGGATCGGTATCGGCTCAATCCCTGCGCAGCGTCAGTCCCCCTTCGGGCAAGGGCAGCGCGGTCTTGTAGCGCACCTGCTTGAGTGCAAAACTCGACCGGATGCGCGAGACACCCGGCGTCTTGGTCAGGTGGTTCAGGATGAAACCTTCCAGCGCCTTGATGTCCGGGACCAGCACCCGCAGCAGGTAATCCGCGTCGCCCGTCATCAGGTAACACTCCATGACCTCGGGCCGCTCGGCGATGGTGGCCTCGAAATGCTGCAGCACGCCTTCGACCTGTTTCTCCAGACTGACGTGGATGAAGACGTTGACATGCAGGCCCAGCATGTCCGAATCGAGCAGCGTCACCTGCTGGCGGATCAAGCCCAGTTCTTCCATCGCCTTGACCCGGTTGAAACACGGCGTGGGCGACAGGTGCACCGCGCGCGCCAGCTCTGCATTCGTGACCGTTGCATCCTCCTGCAAGCGGTTCAGGATGCCGATGTCGATGCGATCCAGTTTCTTCATGGAAAGAAAATCCTTCAAATCGATATATAAGAGATTTTTTATCTTGTATGCACCACTAAAAGCAGAATAACAGAAGCAAAAACTCGGCACGTCTCTCTAGCATCAAGGGTTTTCCCCGCCCTTCTACGGACCTGTACGATGTCCAGTCACGCGCCGCATTCCACGCCTTCCCTCTCCCTGCCGACGGGCCTGCGCCTACGGGGCTGGCCGCTCTCGGCCCGCACCCGCGGCATGGCGCTGCTGCTGCTGGCCATCGTCATCTGGGGCTGCAACTGGCCGGTGATGAAGACCGGGCTGCAACATGTCAGCCCCATCTGGTTCTCGGCCCTGCGTTTTGCCACCGGCGGTCTGTGCCTGTTCGCCATCCAGTTGCTCACCGGCACCCTGCGCCTGCCCACCCGGCGCGATCTGCCCCTGCTGGCCAGCGTGGGGCTGTTGCAGATGATGGCGTTCACCGCGCTGGGCGCGATCGCCATGACCCAGATCCCGGCGGGCCGTTCGGCCGTGCTGGCGTACACCACGCCGCTGTGGGTGGCCCCCATCGCCGTATTCCTGTTCGGCGAGCGCATTTCGCGCTGGCAAGGGGCCGGCCTGCTGCTCGGCGTGGCGGGACTCGCGGTGCTCTTCAATCCGCTGGCCATCGACTGGCAGGACAGCGCGCTGGTCCAGGCCAATCTCATGCTGATGGCCGCCTCGTTCCTGTGGGGCATGACGATCCTGCATCTGCGTTACCACCGGGGCGACTCGACGGCCTACCAGCTCGCACCCTGGCAGATGCTGGTCGCCACCCTGCCCCTGCTGCTGCTTGCCCGCATGGTCGAAGGCCCCTACACCGGCGACGGCAGCATGGCCCTGTGGGAAACCGTGCTCTTCGTCGGCCCGCTGGCGACGGCCTTCTGTTTCTGTGCCGTCAACGCGGTCAGCATGGCGCTGTCGGCCACCCGCATGTCCACGGCCATGCTGGGCGTGCCGCTGATCGGGCTGCTGGCAGCCACGGCCTTTCTGGGCGAGACCTTGAGTGTTTCGCTGGTCGCCGGCGGGCTGTGCATCGTGGGCGGCATCCTCATCGTCAGCCTCAACAAGGCCCGTGCACCGGCCTCGGCCACGTCCAGCCCTGCGGACCGGATCGAATCGCCCGCAACGGCCGCAGAAGACCTGCAGCGCCTCCGCCAGCCCTGAACCCGTCGTGCGGTGCAGGCCGCGCCAATCTCCCCTATGCTGTTGCCGCCGGGCAAAGGCCGAGCGGCCCCGGCCGGACGCACCGAACGGTCGGCACGTCCGAAACCCATCGCAGACCCAGCAGCAGCAACAAGGAGATATCAGTGAAGCTTTTCTACAGCCCCGGCGCGTGCTCGCTTTCGCCCCACATCGTGCTCGAGGAATCCGGCCTGCCCTACGAGGCCATCCTGGCCAGCACCAAAAGCCACAAGCTGCAGGACGGCACCGACTTCTACACCCTCAACCCGCTGGGTTATGTGCCGCTGCTCGAGCTCGACAGCGGCGAACGGCTGCGCGAAGGTCCGGCCATCGTGCAATACGTGGCCGACCAGGTCCCCGACAAGCGCCTGGCCCCGCCGGCCGGCACGCTCGAGCGCTACCGCCTGCAGGAATGGCTGACCTTCATCGGCACCGAACTGCACAAAAGCTACAGCCCGCTGTTCAAGCCCAGCACGCCCGAGGAATACAAGCCCATCGCGCGCGAACACCTCGACAAGCGCTACGCGTGGGTCGACGAACAGCTGGCCGGCAAGACCTATCTCCTGGGCGAGACCTTCACGGTGGCCGATGCCTACCTCTTCACGGTCACGGGCTGGGCCAAGTTCACCGGCCTGGATCTGTCGGGCTACGAACACCTGCAGGCCTTCCAGGCACGCGTCGCGGCCCGTCCGGCCGTGCAGGCGGCCCTCAAGGCCGAAGGCCTGCTCAAGTAACCGTCGCGGCGGGGTCCCAGGCCGTCGCCGGACCCTGCCCCCGTGCCCCCTGCGGCACCGCGTTCAGCGGCGTCTGCGCGGCACGCCGGCGGGTTCCTGCACCAGGTGGGCCGCAATCGTGTTCTTGATGGGCGCAAAACGGTCGGCCAGACTCAGCACGGCCTGTCGCACCCAACGCACCGGGGGGGCATCCTGCGTGTACAGCGAGGCGACGAAGTTGGTGCCCTGATACAGCGGCCACGCGGTTCGTTTATGGGTCCGGTCGTACCGGCTCAGAACCTGCGGCGCGCCGATGTCGACCCCTTGCCGCCGGGCCTCGACCACGGCCTGCAGCAGCACGTTCTGCCCTTGCAGGCCCAGGTTGAACCCATGGGCCGTCACCGGATGCATGCCCACGGCAGCATCGCCCACCATCGCACAGCGCAGGCCGGCAAAGCTGTCGGCGTACACCCCCACCAGCGGATAGGTGTGGCGCGAACCCTGGCTGACCGGGTCTTCGCGATCCACGGTCATGCGCCCCAGGCGATGCTCGAAACGCCGCGACATCGCTTCGGAGAACGCGTCGTCGTCGAGCTGCATGACGTCCTGCATCTCGTCGCCCGACAGCGTCAGCACCACCGAGGAACGATGCACGACATCGGAGCCGGACACACGGCTGTTGAGCGGCAGCAAGGCCAGGGTCTGGCCATAACCGAACCACTCCCAGGCCGCATGGCGGTGCGTCTGCTCGTGGGTCATGCGGCAGACCAGCATGGTCTTGCCGAAGTCGCGCATCTGCGCGCCGATGCCCAGCAGGCGGCGGGTTTGCGAAAAACGGCTGTCGGCCGCGACCAGCAAGGGCGCATGCACCTCGGTGCCGGCCTGCGTGCCGTTGAGTTGCAGGCGGGCCGACCGGCCATCCCGCTGCACCGCCTCCACACCGCAACCGTCGAGCAACGTCACGTTCGAAGCCAAAGCCTTGTCGCCCAGCGCAGCCTGGTAGGCCGCACGCCGGATCAGATAGTTGGGCACCAGGAAACCCAGCTCCTCGCGCTGGCGCGACTGCGCGGAAATCGTCATGGCGGCACCGCCGGCCGAACCGTTCAACACCAGCGCATCGCGCAGCGGAGAGCAGTCGGCGGCATTGAAATGCGACCACAGGCCCAGCTCGCGCAGGATTGCGCAGGAGGCCTGGGTCAGCGCGATCTCGCGGCCATCGAAAGCCGCCTCGGCCAGCGCGGCACGCGGCTGCTTTTCCACCAGGATCACGGACAGGCCCGCCAGCGCCAGTCCACGGGCCAGGCACAAGCCGACCGGACCGGCCCCGACGATGGCCACGTCGGCCTGCAGCGTACGGGGCGCAGCCAGGGGCGAGGCCGCATCGGGCGGCGCGGCAAAAGGGGCTTGAGCGGATGTGTTTTCCATAGCCCTGTAGTTTATGGCCGACTGCACTGCAGACGGGTGCTGCCGCCTGCGCAGGATTGACCCGTGTCAAAGTCGGAAAACCGGCACTGCGCCAGGATGTCCCCATGCCCTGCAGGCTTTTGCCTGCCGGTTTAAGGTCAGTCCATGCATCGGTCCTACCGACGATGCCCCCACCCCACAGGACTTCTCAGATGACCACACTCTTCGATCCGCTGGCCCTGCCCGGCCTGACGCTCGCCAACCGCGTCGTCATGGCGCCCCTGACGCGCAACCGCTCGCCCCAGGCCATTCCCGGCCCCGTGACCGCCACGTACTACGCGCAACGCGCCAGCGCCGGCCTGATCGTCACGGAAGCCACGGCCATCTCCCATCAGGGTCAAGGCTATGCCGACGTACCCGGTCTGTACGCACCCGAACAGCTCGACGGCTGGCAGGCCGTGACCGACGCCGTGCATGCCGAAGGCGGCAAGATCGTCACGCAGCTGTGGCATGTGGGCCGGATCTCGCACAATCAGTTGCAGCCCGACGGACAGGCGCCTGTCGCGCCCTCCGCGATCCAGGCCAAAGGCAAGACCTACCTCATCGACGCCGACGGCAAGGGCCATTTCGCCCCCACCTCGCTGCCCCGCGCGCTGGCGCTCGACGAATTGCCGGGCATCGTGGGCGACTACCGCCGCGCCGCGCGGGCAGCGGTCGACCACGGTTTCGACGGCGTCGAGATCCATGCCGCCAACGGTTACCTGATCGACCAGTTCCTGCGTTCGGGCTCCAACCATCGCACCGATGCCTATGGCGGAAGCATCGAGAATCGCGCCCGTTTCCTGTTCGAAGTGGTGCAGGCCATTGCAGACGAGATCGGAGCCGAGCGCACCGGCATCCGGCTGTCGCCGGTCACGCCGGCCAACGACGCCAGCGACCCCGATGCACAGCCGCTGTTCGAGCACGTGATCCGGGGACTGGCGCGGTATCCGCTGGCCTATGTGCACACCATCGTCGGCGCCACCGGCGGTCCGCGCGATCATCAGCAAGGTGACCAGCCGTTCGACTATGCCGCCTACAAACAGGCCTACCGCCAGGCCGGCGGGCAGGCCGCCTGGATGCTCAACAACGGCTACGACCGGGCGCTGGCCGAACAGGCCGTGGCCAGCGGCGAAGCCGATCTGGTCGCTTTCGGCAAAGCCTTCATCAGCAATCCCGACCTCGTCGAGCGCCTGCGGCAGGATGCGCCACTCAATGCCTGGGACGCATCCACCTTCTACGGCGGCGGCGAGCACGGCTACACCGACTATCCCACGCTGGCCCAGCAGGCCGGATGACCCCAGAGGCACGGAGGACGGCCTGTGGGCAACCCGGTGGAAAACCGTTGAAGAACCGGGAATAAGTCCGGATTGCCTGTGGGCAATCTGTGCATGAATCCCTGTGCGCGTCCCGCTCCTCAGGGTTTCCAGCGTCTCAGCAACAAGGCGTTGGCCATCACGCTCACGCTCGACAGGGCCATCGCCGCCCCCGCCACCACGGGGCTGAGGTAGCCCAGCATGGCCAGGGGAATACCGGCCACGTTGTAAGCGAAGGCCCAGAACAGGTTCTGCCGGATCTTGGCCACCGTGCGGTGAGAGATATCGAGCGCCGCGCCCACCAGCGCGAGATCGCCCCGCATCAGCGTCACGCCCGCCGCCTGCATGGCCACGTCCGTCCCGTTGCTCATGGCCATGCCGACATCGGCAGCCGCCAGGGCCGGTGCATCGTTGATGCCGTCGCCCACCATGGCCACCACATGGCCTGCCTGGCGCCAGGCAGCGACCCGCGCGGCCTTGTCGGCGGGCAGCACCTCGCCCTCGACTTCACCCGCGGCCGGATCCAGACCCAGCCGGCGTGCCATGGCTTCGGCCGCGCCCCGGTTGTCGCCGGAGACCATGACGATGCGCAGTCCGCGGGCCTTCAGCGCCGCCAGGGCCTGCGCGGCGCCCGGCTTGGGCTCGTCGCCAAAAGCCATCGCCAGAAGGCCCTTGACCTCGCCGTCGACACGTTCGGCCATCATCGACACCGTGCAGCCCTGCGACTGCCAGGCCTGCGCCTGGGCCTGCCACGGGCCGGCCGGCAGACCCAGTTCGTCCATCCAGCGCAGGCTGCCCAGCAGCAGCGTGCGCCCCTCCACCACGCCTTCGGTGCCGCGCCCGGCCACGGCACGGACCTGTTCGGGCTGAATGGACGGCAGGCCCTGCGCTTGCGCATGCGCCACCACGGCCCGGGCCAGCGGATGCTCGCTGCCGCCTTGCAACGCGGCCGCCAGCACCAGCAGGCCGGCCACATCGTCCGTGCCCCCCGCGAGACCGGCTCCGGAAACATGCATCAGCCGGGGCCGGCCCACCGTGAGCGTGCCCGTCTTGTCGAACAGCACCGTGTCCACTCGCCGGGCCAGTTCCAGCGCCTGTGCGTCCTGGATCAGGATGCCGTGGCGGGCCGCCACCCCCATGCCGGCCATCAGCGCCGCCGGCGTCGCCAGGCCCAGCGCGCACGGGCAGGCGATCACCAGCACGGCCACCGCGTGCATCACGGCGATTTCCATCGCCGCGCCCGTCCACCACCAGCCCACCCCCGTGGCCAGCGCCACCAGCAGCACCACGGGCACGAACACCTCCGAGACCCGATCGACCAGACGCTGGATGGGCGCCTTGGCCGCCTGGGCATCTTCGACCAGCCGAATGATGCGGGCCAGCACCGTCTCGGTGCCCACTGCGGTCACGTCCAGCACGATGCGGCCGTCGCCGTTGATGGATCCCCCGGACAGCGCCGATCCAGGCGACTTGGCCACCGGCAGCGATTCGCCGGTCAGCATCGATTCGTCGACCTGTGTCTCTCCCTGCCTCACCACGCCGTCGAGCGGGATGCGTTCACCGGGACGCACCACCAGGACATCGCCCACCAGGATCTCGGCGATCGGCACCTCCACCTCCCCTTCGTCGCCGAGCAGGCGAGCGGTCGCGGGCCGCAGGGCATGCAGCGCCCGGATCGCCGCAGTGGCCTGACGTTTCGCCCGTGCCTCGAGCCACTTGCCCAGCAACACCAGCGTGATGACCACGGCCGACGCTTCGAAATACAGATGCGGCATGTCGCCCGCAGATCCGGTCAGCCACAGCCAGACCGAAAGCCCCCAGCCCGCCGAGGTACCCACAGCGACCAGGACATCCATGTTGCCCGCGCCCGCCCGCACGGCACGCCAGCCCGCGGCATAAAAGCGCGCGCCCAGCACGAACTGCACCGGCGTCGCCAGCAGGAACTGCAGCCACGCAGGCAGCATGAACGGCAGGCCCAGCCAGCCCGTCACCATCGGCAGTACCAGCGGGAACGAAAGCGCCAATCCCACCGCCACCGGCGCAAAACCGGCCCAGGCGGAGACAGGTCCGGCCTCGGCGGCCTGCTCGGCCGGCCTGGCCTCGTAACCGGCATCCCGCACGGCCCGGCTCAGCACCGCTTCCCATGAACCGGCGGCTGGCGCCTGGCCGGCGCCGTAAGACACCCGTGCCGACTCCGTCGCCAGATTGACCGAGGCATCCTGCACCCCCGGCACCTTGCGCAAGGCGCGCTCGACCCGGCCGACGCACGAGGCGCACGTCATGCCGCCGATCACCAGGTCGAGGCTGTGGACAAGTTCGGCATCGGCGGGCGAGGACCGCGCTTTCGACGCTGTCGGATTCTGTGGAAAAACTGTTTGATTCATGATCGCGTTCCAACATGCGTGAGGTTCGACCATCCGTCCAGCACGGACCGACCCCAAGGGAATCAAGCCTAAACCTTGCCATCATGGCAAAGTCAAGCCTGTTGTCCAAAAAACAATGCCGTGAAAAAGCCATGCAGATCAAGCCTCTTCTTAGCTTCGGCAGCGACAGGGGCATTCGGACGGGCGATGTTCCACGTCATCTGCGGCGACAGCCTTGACCTTCCCACTATTGGAAGGTTCATACTGACCAACTACAGGGACAAGTCCCGAACAAGCTGTGGGCAATCCATTTGACTTGTACACAGCTTGTTATCAACAACCCGAACCCGAAAGGCAACGCCATGACACAGATTCTCGAAGTACGCGGCATGACATGCGGTCATTGCGAACGCGCCGTGACCCGGGCCGTGCGTGCGGTCGATCCGCAGGCCGAGGTCAGGATCGACCGCACAGCGCATCGTGTGGAGATCGCCAACACCCAGGCCGATCCGCTCGCCCTGGCCGCAGCCATCCGCGCGGAAGGCTACGAGGTCGCCGAGTGACCACCGGTGCGCTCGGCGGCAGCCCGGTCCACATCGGCGCCGCCGCAGCGGCGTCAGGTGTCTCGGCCAAGATGATCCGGCATTACGAAAGCCTGGGACTGCTGAGCCCGGTTCAACGCACCGACAGCGGTTACCGGGTCTACAACCACAACGACGTCCACAACCTGCGTTTCATCAAACGCGCCCGCGACCTCGGTTTTTCGATGGCCGAGATCGCGGACCTGCTCGCGCTCTGGCATGACCAGGGCCGTCCCAGTACCTTGGTCAAGGCCATCGCCGCCCGCCATGTGCAGCAATTGAGCGAGCGCATCACGGCACTGCAGGACATGAAGAACACGCTGCAGCACCTGGTGTCCTGCTGCCATGGCGATGCCCGACCCGAATGTCCCATCCTCGACACACTCGCCGGCAATCCGGAAACCGCTTCGTAAGTCACTGATTCAACGAACAAAAAAACAGTTGTTCACAGCTCGGGAAGAACAATCTGTGCATAACCGGGGCATCGCCCTGCCCGCTCGCCGAGCCGGGCAGCACCCGTCGATCCCGCCGGCTCCTCGCCCGATGCAGGCTCTGCATCGGGCTTTTTTTCGTTTCAGCGACCCAAAAACACTGAAAAAACACGGCATCCATGTCGAATCGAGGCATCAAAGCCGTCGATCAACAAGTCTGTGGATAAAAACAATGACAAGTTCGACTTATCCACACGAAAGTGGATAAGTCGCGATTTGTTCATTTTTGCGCGACAGCGGAAAACACCAGCGGCCACAGCTTTTCACGACCGGCAAGCTGTTGAAAAAAAACAGCAAACCAGACTTATCCACAGGATCGCGCCGACTCTACTATTACTACTAACTTAAATTAGTGCATTTAAGGGATAAGTCCAAAACACGTCGCCGCGCCCTCCCCCGCACCGGCCGTCCTTCCGGCGCAGCGACTGCCGGCAAAACACAGCCGCAGGCGCGGCACTTTTTGCACGAGCCGCGCTCTAGCCCATACACGCGTTTGTTGTCCCGAGCGAAAAACGAGCAGATCTGCGTGTATTTGTTGAGAAAACCGGCTTGTCGCTTGCCCATCGCGACTCGGTTTTCGTGACTGCGTCGTTAAAATCGCTCCCTTTTGCTGGAAAAGTCCATTTCGTGCCTGCCCGTCTTGCCGTTCTTCCCCAATACCTGCTGCCCAAAAAGACATTGACTGCATTGGCCGGTGCCTTTGCCAGAGCTGAAGCAGGGGCGTTGACCACAGGCGCGATCCGCTGGTTCGTCAAGCGCTACGGTGTGGACATGCAGGAAGCCGCTTTCGCCGACATCCGCGACTACCGGACCTTCAACGACTTTTTCACGCGCGAACTCAAGGCGGGTTCACGCGAAATGGCGCATTCCGACTTCATTTGCCCGGTCGACGGCGCCATCAGCCAGTTCGGCGCCATCGATCGCGACACGATCTACCAGGCCAAGGGCCACAGCTACACCACCACGGCTTTGCTGGGTGGGGATAAAAGCAGCGCGATGCGCTACGAAAACGGCTGGTTCGCGACGCTGTACCTCAGCCCGCGCGACTACCACCGCATCCACATGCCCTGCGACGGCAAGCTCGAGTCGATGACGTATGTGCCGGGGGCTCTGTTTTCGGTCAATCCGACGACGGCACGGGGTGTACCGGGTCTCTTTGCCCGCAACGAGCGGGTGGTCTGCGAGTTTTCCACAGCCTATGGGCCGATCGCCCTGGTCCTGGTCGGCGCCACCATCGTCGGCAGCATGGCCACGGTCTGGCATGGCGTGGTGAATCCACCGCGCGGCCGCAAGGTCAGGCGCTGGACTTACGAAACGCACGGTGCGCCCATCGTCTTGCGCAAGGGCGAGGAAATGGGCCGCTTCATGCTCGGCTCCACCGTCGTGCTGCTGATGCCGCGTCCCGAAGGCTTCGGCATGAACTTCAATCCCAGCTGGGCGCCCGAGGGGGCGGTTCGTCTGGGCCATCCCATGGCCAGCTACCAGCCCGTCCCCGAAGAGCCGCCAGAGCCCTCTGCGGCCCCTGCACCGGGCCCGGCGGAGCCGTCGCTCGATGCCGCCGGCGCGGCGGACACGGCCCCCGCGGCCCCATCCGAAGGCCATCCTCCGCTGCCACCGGCTTCCCCGGCCCCTTGACCGGTCTCTTCGAAGCGGCAGGCCGAGCCGGATTCCGGACCGGTTAGACCGGCCGTCGCCGGCCGATCGGTTCGTGAAGCCGTCCAGCGGCCAGGTCGCGCGGCGACCGCACCCGCCGCTGAATTCGGCTCGGGATAAACCTGTGGATAAGATCCGGCCGATCTCGGGTTTGCATCTTGTACCGGGTTCACGCACGCATCGCCAAACGACGCGCTGTCAAGGCCGTCCTGTGCCGCAATGGCCGCAGACGTCGCAGGTTATCCCCTAGTAGGCCCCTTCGGATCAGGGATAACCCTGTCACATCTGTCCACAGAATGAGTGTTCAGGCCCGAAGACTGGCTGTCCGAGCCCTCAACGCACGGAAAGTGACCCAAAAAACCGCCAAAAACTGGACAAGCTGTGGAAAACTTGTTTTTTCAGATCCTCTGGAACACAGTCATTAGTGTTAATTTGAGAATTTTCTTTATATGAATCAACAAGATGCAGAATTCATCCGAAAACTCGCATCGTGTTGCAAAGCACAAAAAACAGCGCCACGAAATTACGCATCTTTCGACGGAAAGACGGGCAAGAACGGCTTCGACGAGGCCCGCAAGCCGCTCATCCGTGCATTTCGATGGAGCTTATGAAGATTTCTCCACAAAACTATCCACAAAAACTGCATAGTTGTTGTGCATCGCCCGGACACCGTCTTGCAGCCGCTTTGCGCTGAAAAAGTCCGGTCTCTTCCTGGGTCCACCACCAGCCTGCCGTGGACAATACGGCGCATGAGCACGCGCAAGAGTTATCCACAATTCAGGCAGAACACCCCGGTCAGGCGCCGTCCGGCGGGCCACGATTCATCAGGGGGGCCATCCGGCCCGGTCGCGCCGGCGGTGCGCCCACCCGCCGAGTCCCCGCGCCTGGTGATGCTCAACAAACCCTTCGACGTGTTGTGCCAGTTCACGAGCCAGGACGACCGTCGGACACTCAAGGACTACGTCGATCAGCCCGGCCTGTACCCTGCGGGCCGCCTGGACCGCGACAGCGAAGGCCTGCTGCTGCTCACCAACCATGGACCGTGGCAGGCGCGCATCGCCGACCCCCGGCACAAGATGCCCAAGACGTATTGGGTTCAAGTCGAAAACGAAGCGATCGAGCGTCAACTCGCGCAATTGCGCCAAGGCGTCGACCTGGTGGATGGCCGCACGGCCCCTGCCGAGGTCAACAGGCTGGCCGAACCCCTGCTCTGGGCACGCCATCCCCCGGTGCGTTTCCGCAAAAGCGTGCCGACCAGCTGGCTCCAGATCACGATACGCGAAGGCCGCAACCGCCAGGTGCGACGCATGACGGCCGCCGTCGGCCTGCCCACCTTGCGACTGGTCCGCGTGGCGATCGGGCCATGGACGCTCGCCGATCTGCAGCCCGGCTCTTGGCGCGAGCTCGACGGATTCTGAGACGCGCAGCGGGCAGTTCCCCGTTTCCCCGCGCGTGGGCATGCGTGCAGCGCCTCTGCGCAGCCGATCGTGAGCAGGCCGGTTCAATCCCGCAAACTGCTCTCTTTTTTCTATATCTAGAACAATATTTGACGACGCCTGCGAGCAATCAAAGGCTGTAAAACTCCAATCTATGCACAAGCCTGTGGATAGATCGGCTGGAAAAACGAAGATATCCACAGGACTTCGTCGAACCCTGCATTTATCCCCTTTCGGCCGCCTGACTCGAGTGCACATCTGCACATCGTTTTTTCGACGGAAGCTGTTGATAAAAATAGACTTTTTCGGAAAAGCAGGCTTATCCACAAGCCTTACCTACTACTACTATCCTATTTAATAGACATACAAGGAAAGAGAGGATAACTCGAAGCGCAGCGGAACGGCAGCCGGGATCCCGACCGCATGGCCTGCATTTCAGACGATTCGCGGTGCACCGTTCACCGCTTCTTTGCACAGACATCGTGCCTTTTCGGGATGGACGCATCGACATTGGCATGCCATGCCCAAAATCGTGCACAGACTGCATGCCATAATGCGTACAAAGCAGGCATGGATTGTGCGTAATGCCCGGCATGTCCTTATCCAGCCCATCCCAGCCGCCTGCCGCGACCCCCGGACTTGGCGCTTCCGCCGTGGCATCGGCCGTTCTCCACAGCCCTTACGCCATTGAACTGATTGCGTTGAGCAAACGCTACAGTTCAGGCAACGTCGCTGTGGACAACATCGACTTGAAAATACGAAGCGGCAGTTACTGCTGCCTGCTGGGCCCTTCGGGCTGCGGCAAAAGCACGACCTTGCGCATGATTGCCGGCCATGAGTCGGCCAGCAGTGGGGATATCCTGCTCGACAACCGCAACATCACCGATCTGGCGGCTGCCGACCGGGGCACCGCCATGATGTTCCAGAGCTTTGCGCTTTTTCCACATCTTTCGGCTCTGGACAACGTGGCCTTCAGCCTGAAGATGAAGGGTGTGGACAAGTCCACGCGGCATGCACGGGCTCGAGACCTGCTCGAACGGGTGGCCATGGGTCACCTGGTGGACCGCAAGCCCGCCGAGCTCTCGGGCGGTCAGCAGCAACGGGTCGCACTGGCGCGGGCCCTGATCACCCAGCCCAAGGTTCTGCTGCTCGACGAGCCTCTTTCGGCGCTCGATCCTTTCCTGCGTGTCCAGATGCGTGCGGAACTGCGGCGCTGGCAGAAGGAGCTGGGCCTGACCTTCATCCACGTCACCCATTCACAGGAAGAAGCCATGGCGCTGGCCGACACCATGGTGGTCATGAACCATGGGTTGATCGAACAGGTCGGTCCCCCCCACGAGGTCTACAACAAGCCCGCCAGCGAGTTCGTGGCGCGGTTCATGGGGGGTCACAACGTGTTGCATCGCCACGAGGGCCTGCCGCAGCCGACACGGGTCGCTGTGCGCAACGACCACCTCGAGGTCCGGCCCCTGCCGCCGGGGCTCCACCTCGAGCCGGCGGGCCAACCCGACTTATCCACAGTCTTGCCGGCCCGGGTGACCGACGTGGAGTACCAGGGCACGTATGTCCTGCTGGGACTGCAGGCACTCGACAACCCGGCTTTCCGCCCGGCTGCGCTGTCTGCGGTGCTCCACGAATCCGTTTTCCTGGCCCGACCTTTCGAGATCGGCGAATCGGTCCTGGTGAGCTGGAAAACGGCCCAGGCCCACGCGCTGGCCGCCTGATTCAACAGCAAATTCACACCCTGTGCACAGCTTGCCCCCAGTCCGTCGAGGACACGGCATGAACCAGGGTCTTTTTCCGGCCTGACGGTTTCAGGTTCATCACCCTTCGAGGAGCGTTCGACATGTCCCACCGACCCTTTCCGACAGATCCGTCTGCCGTCGCCGGCGCCTCGCTGCCGCTGCAGCGCCGATCCCTGCTCAAGGGCACTGCCGGCGTACTGGCTGCAGGCCTGTTCCCGGCCGTGCACGCGCAGGAGAAGGTGGTGTTGCGTTACCTCGGAACCGCAGTCAATCAGGACAAGGCCATTGCCGAGAAGTTCGAAGCCGATACCGGCATCAAGCTGCAATACGTGGCCGTGACCACCGACGACGTCACCAAGCGGGCCGTCACGGCCCCCAACAGCTTCGACCTCATCGACACCGAGTACTTCTCGCTGCGCAACATCGTGCCCACCGGCAACCTCAAGGGCATCGATGCCAACCGCGTGAAGAACGCCGGCAAGATCACCTCGCTGTTCACCACCGGCATGGTCGGCGGCAAGGCCGTGGGCGACCAGGGCACCGCACCCAAGAAAGTGATCTATCTCGAAGGCGAGAAAAGCAAGACGTTCGCCAAATCGCCGACGCAGTGGATGTCGCTGATCCCGACCACCTACAACGCCGATACGCTGGGCATCCGGCCCGATCTGATCAAGCGCCCGATCGCCTCGTGGGCCGAACTGCTCAACCCCGAATTCAAGGGCAAGGCCGCCATCCTCAACATCCCGTCGATCGGCATCATGGATGCCGCCATGGTGGTCGAGGCCCAGGGCCTGCACACCTACGCGGACAAGGGCAACATGACCCGGGCCGAGATCGACCTGACCATCAAGACGCTGATCGAAGCCAAGCGGGCCGGACAGTTCCGGGCCCTGTGGAAAGATTTCAACGAGTCGGTCAACCTCATGGCTTCGGGCGAAGTGGTGATCCAGTCGATGTGGAGCCCTGCCGTGACGGCCGTGCGCAGCAAGAACATCGACTGCGTGTTCCAGCCCCTCAAGGAGGGCTATCGCGCCTGGGCTTCGGGTTTTGGCCTGCCCACGTCGCTGACCGGCAAAAAGCTCGATGCGGCCTACGAGTTCATCAATTGGTTTCTCGACGGCTGGGCGGGTGCGTACCTCAACCGCCAGGGCTACTACAGCGCCGTGCTGGAAACCGCCCGCACGCAGATGGAAGCCTATGAATGGGCCTACTGGATGGAAGGCAAACCCGCTGCCCAGGACATCAAGAGCCCGCAAGGCGTGGTGATCGCAAAGGCCGGCAGCGTGCGCGACGGCGGCAGCTACGAACAGCGCATGGGCGGCATCGCCTGCTGGAACTCGGTGATGGACGAGAACAACTACATGGTCCAGAAATGGAACCAGTTCGTGGCGGCCTGAGCGGCCACGCGAACACCTAAAGACCCCAGGCCGAAGGCTGCGCACGATGGATGCCGTGGAATCCGCCGGTGGCGCCTTCGATTTTGCCGACCGGCCCGGGCCCGAGGCGCAAACGGCGTACATCGCCAAAGGTGATTCAACGATGGCATCCCATCGCACGCAAGCCGCATCGGCACGACCCGGGCGGGGCCTGGCTGCCTGGTGGCAGGCGCTGCCCCTGAGCGCGGTTTTTATCGTGTTTTTCGTGATTCCTCTGGCCCTGGTGCTCATGGTGAGCTTCTGGCACTACGACCAGTACCAGTTGATACCCGGTTTCACGTTTGAAAACTATTTGTCTGTTTTCGAGGGTTGCGGAAATACAGGGGATTGGTGCGTCACGCTGAGAACGTATGCGTCGACGATCAAGTTCAGCTTTCTGGTTTGGCTGATAACGTTGGTTGTAGGATTTTCAGTCGCGTACTTCCTGGCTTTCCATGTTCGTTCGGTCGGCATGCAGACGCTGCTCTTCGTGCTGTGCACGGTTCCGTTCTGGACATCCAACGTGATCCGGATGATCTCCTGGGTTCCCCTGCTCGGGCGCAACGGGCTGGTCAATCAGGGGTTGCAGGCCGTCGGCGTGGTCGACGAGCCCGTGGAGTGGCTTCTGTTCTCGGATTTTTCCGTGGTTCTGGCGTTTGTCCATCTCTACACGATGTTCATGATCGTCCCCATCTTCAACAGCATGATGCGCATCGACCGGGGCCTGCTCGAGGCCGCCAGCGATCTGGGTGCATCGGGCTGGAAGACGCTGTGGAACGTGATCGTTCCGCTTTCGCGGACCGGCATCATCATCGGTTCGATCTTTGTGGTCACCATCGTGATGGGCGACTTCGTGACCATCGGTGTCATGGGGGGACAGCAGATCGCTTCGGTGGGCAAGATCATCCAGGTCCAGACCTCTTATCTGCAGTTTCCCCTGGCCGCGGCCAATGCGGTGATTCTGCTGGCAGTGGTTCTTCTCATCATCTGGTCGCTGACACGGCTGGTCGACATACGCAAGGAGTTGTGATGGCGGGACATGCGACAGGCCACAAAACCGGCCACGATCGACGTTCACCGGGATTCTGGCTGCTGGCCAGTTTCTTTTCGCTGTTCGTTCTGTTCATGTACGGGCCGATGCTGGTGATCTTTGCCCTGAGTTTTCAGGGGCCCGAGGGCGGATTGACCTTTCCGATGCGGGGTTTCTCGCTGCATTGGTACCAGGAGCTGGTCAAGGGGCTGGGCGTGGTGGACATCGCCGCCGCGCTGCGCCGATCGCTCACGCTGGGCATTGCGGTGATGCTGGCGACCGTGCTGCTGTCGGTGCTGGCCGGCCTGGCCTTTCGCAAGCGGCTGGTGGGCGCAAGCGTACTGTTCTTTGTGGTCGTCGCCAGCCTCATCATGCCGTCCATCATCGTGTCGCTGGGCATCGGGCTCGAGTTCCGGCTGCTCGACGGCATCATCCAATGGGGTCTGGGCAGGCTCGGAGCGGAAGAAACGCTGGCCAACTACGGCACGGCGATGGGGCTCTACACATCCGCCCTGGGGGCCCATCTCACCTGGACCCTCCCTTTCGGGCTGCTCATCATGTTTGCGGTGTTCAACCGCTTCAATCCAGCCTACGAAGAGGCCGCGCGCGATCTGGGTGCGACGCCCTGGCAGGGCTTCCGGCATGTGGTTCTGCCGCTGATCGCGCCTTCGGTGATCGGTGTCGGCATGTTTGGCTTCACATTGTCTTGGGACGAGATCGCCCGGACCTCGCAAGCCATCGGCGATGTGAACACGCTGCCGCTCGAACTGCAGGGGCTGACCAGTACGGTCACCACGCCTTCCATCTATGCACTGGGGACGGTCACCACCCTGGTTTCTTTCCTGGTGATGGCGCTCACGTTGCTGCTGGTGCTGATCCTCAAGCGCCGCTCTGCCAGACGGACGCCGGCTTGAGACGGACTGGAGACTGTGCAGCCCCTGCCCTACCCGTTGCCGAACGGATCTTTCGGGTTTTTCACTGAACTGCATGCGATTCCCATGACCTGGCTTGTCATCAATCCCAACACGTCGGTCGATGTGACGGATCGGCTGGTTGCCCGCATCCGCCGCGTCGCGCATGGCAATATCGAACTGCGTGCGGAAACCGCGCGCTTCGGCGCACCCTATATCGCCAGCGAATCCAGCTATGCGGTGGCCGGCCATGCCGTTCTCGATGCCTGGCAGAACCAAGGCCGCATTCACGAGTCGCTTGCGGTAGACCCATATGAAGACGGACTTGTGCCTGCAGGAACGCCGTTGAAAGGCATTCTGGTCGGTTGTTTCGGCGACCCGGGATGTGCGGCACTTCAGGAAATATCGGGCATTCCGGTGGCCGGGCTTGCCGAAGCTTCTTTCGAGGAATCCTGTGTTTTCGGACATTTTGTCGTCGTGACGGGCGGTGTGCTGTGGAAACCCATGCTGAAGAAGCTGGCCGCTTCACTGGGCTACGGAAAGCGTTTGCTCGACGTGCATGTGCTGGATCAGACCGGCGACGAACTGGCCGCCCATCCGCTTCAGGCCAGCGACCGGCTGCGGCAGGCTTGCGTCGAAGCGATCGCTGCCACCGGGGCCGATGCGGTGATTCTGGGCGGCGCCGGTCTGACCGGACTGGCCGATGCGTGGTCGTCTTCGTTGCGTGTTCCGGTGATCGACAGCGTGGACGCCGGTGTTCGCATGCTGGCGCAACGCATCGTGCGTTTCGAGGCCGAGGGCGGTGTGCCCTCCCCTTTGGCTCCGCATCCGAAACTTCTGGCCTGGCCCGAGGGGCGATCGCATGCCTGACGTCACGGCATACGGACCGGGCTCGGCAGAGCCGTCGTTCGAGGCAGAGACGCTGCCGTTACGTGCCGTGAGCGACGACGAGATCTACAGGCGATTCGTCGATGCCTTGCTCGATCACCGGCTGGCACCCGGCACCAAATTGATCGAGGATCAACTGGCGCAGGCATTCGGTGTTTCGCGGACCCGTATCCGGCCGGTCCTGGCACGGCTGGCAGGCGAGCAACTGGTGACGTTGACGCCCAATCGCGGCGCCCGTGTGGCAAGGCCGGATGCCGCCGAGGCTCGCGAGGTTTTCGAGGCCCGCCGCCTGATCGAGCCCCGCCTGCTGGAGCTGTTCATGGAGAAATCGCCAACGCGCTGCCTGGCGGATCTGACGGCCTGCATCGATGCAGAAGAAGCGGCACGCGAACGTGGCGACCGGCAATCGGCCATCCGGCTGTCGGGTGATTTCCATTTGTCGATCGCCCGTGCGACCGGGCACGAAACCCTGGCGCGCATCCTGTCGGCGCTGGTGTCGCGAACCTCTCTGGTGCTGATGGCGTGGGGCCCTCCGCAACACGTTCCGGCCGCGGGCTGCGGCTGCCATGCCCACCGCGCCTTGCTGGATGCGATGCGGCTGGGGGCGCGTGCACAGGCCTTGAATCTCATGCGGGAGCACCTTGACGAGATCGAGGGCTCCCTGCATTTCTGCGATGTTTCCGAGAAGCCCGTTCGCCTGCGGGAGCTCTTTCGGCCGCGCTGACGAGCCGTGAAAATCCCCTGCAGCCGGCAAAAAATGATAGTCCTGCAGTCCTACATCGATCCGGCTGCAGCCAATTGCAAAATCCATCCAACGGCCCTGCCCGTGGCGGCGATGGTCTATCCAGCCTGTCTGCAATGGTTTGCGTGCGGAGCCGAATCCAACAACCCGTAGGAGAAACTCATGCGAAAAATCATACTGGCCTCGGCAGCGGCCGCCTTCATCATGACCGGCTGCGCCAACATGGATGATTCCACACGAACCAAAGCCACCGGCACCGGCATCGGTGCGGTCGCGGGTGCCGCTGTAGGCGGCCTCATCGGCGGCGGACGCGGTGCGGCCATCGGTGCAGGCATCGGCGGTGCGGGTGGCTACATCTGGTCGAGCCGCATGGAAAACCAGAAACGCCAGATGGAACAGGCAACGGCCGGCACCGGCGTGACGGTGAGCCAGACGCAGGACAACCAGCTCAAGCTCGACATTCCCAGCGATGTCTCGTTCGACGTCAACCGCGCCAACGTCAAGTCCAACTTCGCGCCCATCCTGGACCGCTTTGCTTCGGGCCTGGTCGCCAACCCGAACACCACGGTGCGCATCATCGGCCACACCGATGCCAGCGGCACCGACGCCATCAACAACCCGCTGTCCATGGAGCGTGCCGCCAGCACCCGCGATTATCTGGTGGCACGGGGCGTGCCGATCAGCCGCATCGCCATCGACGGCGTGGGTTCGCGGCAGCCCGTGGCCAGCAACGACACTGCAGCAGGCCGCGCACAGAATCGCCGCGTCGAGATCTACACCGGCGAAAGCGCGCCCAGCTGATGGTCGACGACCCTCGCGCGGCTCGCGCTGCGCAAGGGGTTCGGATCGGCACACAGGCCTCCTAGCGAGCTAGCGAGGCCTGTTTCTTTTTCAGGCTGCGGTTTGCTGCGGCCGGATACGGCCCAGGAGGGCCAGCGCCACGGCGACGGCGGCCAGGGGCACCAGCGATGCGAGATTGATCCAGAACCAGCCTTGCGTGGTCACCAGCGCGCCTGCGGTGAAGGCGGACAGTGCCGTGGCCGAGAAGACACAGAAGTTCAGGGCGCCTTGTGCCTTGTCTTTTTCTTCGGGCCGGTAGGCCTGCAGAGCGAGCGTGGTGCCGCCGGTGAACAGGAAGTTCCAGCCGACGCCCAAGGCAAACAATGCCGTGAGGAAATGGTGCAGCTCCACGCCGTTGAGCGCGATGACGACGCAGGCCACGTTGAGCCCCAGGCCGCAGGCCATGATGGCGCGCACACCGAACCGGCGGATGAGGTGACCCGTGAAGAATCCGGGTGCAAACATGCCGATCACATGCCATTCCAGGACCAGTGCCGTGCTGTCGAAAGTGAAACCGCAGGTCTGCATGGCGAGTGGGGTCGCCGACATCAGCAGGTTCATGATGCCGAAACCCAAAGCACTGCCCATCGCGGCGACCACGAAGACGGGCTGCCGCACGATCTCGGACAGCGGCCGTCCACTGTCACGGCGATTGGCGGCCCCTGTTTCAGGGAAACGGATGGCACTGACGACGGCCAGCGAGAGCAAGGCCAGCACGGCCAGGGCCAGGTAGGCACCCAGGAAGGGATAGCTGCCCAGCGAACGGGTGGCCAATGCCAGATTGGGGCCTGCGACGGCACCGAGCAGGCCGCCGGCCAGCACCAGCGAAATCGCTTTTTCCTTGTAGCTGGGCACAGCCAGCTCGGCTGCGGCAAAACGGTAGAGGCCTGCATTGGCGCTGTAGTAACCGGCCACCAGCGTGGCCGTGCACAGCAGCCAGAAGTGCTGCCAGGCCACGGCCAGCGCGCACAGCAGGCAAGACAGCACGGCCACCAGCAGGCCGCTCTGGAACGCCCCCCGGCGACCGAAGCGCCGCTGCGAGCGTGCCACCAGGCCGGTGGACAGCGCACCGCCCAGCACGTAGGCCATGACGGGCAGGGTGGCCATCCAGCCCAGCGGGGCCAGGCTGAAACCGACCAGGCCGTTGATGGCGATGAAAGTCACGTTGTTGGTCATGAACAGGCCCTGGGCCAGGGTCAGCAGCCACAGGTTGCGGTTCATGCCCGGTGCAGGCGCCGAAGGGGGCGCCGAGCGCGCGGTGGAGGGGAACATGGCAGGTCCAGACGGTGCAGCGAAGATGTCGCGCATCATGCACCTTGACCCCGTGACAAGGTCAAGGCCCTGTCATGTCCAGGGGTTCGCGGCTGTGTTCAGGTCTTGAGGAAATTGCCGAACAGCCCGAGCAGTTCACCGGCCGGATTGGCACCGGCGGCGGGAATGCTGCCGTTGGGCGTCAGTCGGTCGACGGCGACGGGCAGGAACTGGCTGAGCTGCGGCAGCAGGTGCGGCACATCGATGCCCATGCGACCCGCGATCGACTGCACGAGCTCGCTGCCGAGGACCTGCTGGAGCTGCTCGCCGGTAATCGGCAGATTGGCGGCCTGCTGGCTGATCCACGATTCGATGATGGGGCTCAGACCGGCCCGCTGAAATTTGGCGATCAAGCCCTGAAGGCCACCGATTTCGCCATTGTTCGACAGCAGATCGATGAGCACGGGCAGCAGTCCGCTGTCGGCGGTCGCGCTTCGGCCGATGGCAGCAGTGCCGGCGCTGAGCACGGAGTCAAGCAGACCCATGGTTTTCTCCCGAAAAACCGGACATCTTAGAACGAGTTGGACGGCTTGCGTAGAGGGGTTGCCGAAGGGGTGTTGCGCACACGCAAACGGCTGGCCGGGCGACGGCCGTGCCCGGAGCCGGGGCAGCGGCGATCAGCCAGCCAGGCCGAGCGCGGCCAGGACGGCCAGCGGTGCGGTTTCGGCACGCAGGACCCGGCTGCCGAGGCTCACGGGCAGGAAGCCCTGAGCGAGCAGCAGCCCTTCCTCGTTTGCACTCAGGCCACCCTCGGGTCCGTTGACCAGCACGACCGGCGTGGCGGCATCCGAGGGGCTGGACCAGGGCCGGCTGCCTTCGGCCAGCGACAGCACGCAGCGCTGCCCATCGGGCCAGGCCTTCTGGGCTGCAAAACGTGCCAGATCGAGGGGCGCATGGATGAGCGGCACACGATTGCGGCCACATTGTTCGCAGGCCGCCACGGCAATGGCCTGCCAGTGGGCCTGCTTTTTGTCGGCGCGTTCGCCCTTGAGGCGCAGCACGCTGCGTTCGGTCATGAGCGGCCAGATGCTGGTCACGCCCAGCTCGGTGGCTTTTTCGACCAGCCAGTCCATGCGGTCGTTGGCGGGCATGCCGACGGCCAGGTGGACGGCCCGGCCGATCTCGCGTTCGGTCGGCGTGTGGGTGTCGATGCGGACGGCGACGTCGCTGCGGCCCATTCGGGTCACGGTGGCGGTGTACTCGCCGCCTTCGCCGTTGAACAGCGTGAGGCTGTCACCGGGCTGCATGCGCAGCACCTGCACATGGCGCGCGGCGCCTGCAGGCAAGTCGACATCGGTGCCCGGCAGCAGCGCCGCAGCAGGCAAGGGGCAGTGAAAACGGGGCATGTGGCAAGTATCGCGCAAGCGGACGGGCCTGCGCACCAAGGCGTGCAGCGCGGGTCAGAGCATGTCGTCGCGTTTTGGAGTCATCTTTTTTAGTAGCATGAAGTTCATGAAAATACGTGTCTAATCGATAGAAATGGCGGGTGGAAAACAAAAGCGAGAACCTCAAATGCCACGACTTGTGGCCTAATGGCGGGTTTTCCTTCCACCAGAGTTGAATTCCCACAGGAGCTGACATGGGCAACAAGATCGTTACCGAAGCGGATCGCAAGCGCACCCCCGCACCCACCCCTCTGCCTGGCTTCGTGCTGCCCACCGCGGGTCGCGGCCAGCGTTCGAGCCTCGAGCGCGGCAGCCACACGCGCAGCAAGAAGAACCCTGGCAAGCGCACCCACAAGGGCGGTTGATCCGCGTGTCTCGGTCCTGTCCTTCATCGACAGGCCCTGCACAGAAAGCCAGTTGGAGCAATCCGGCTGGCTCTTTTTTTGTCCAAGGTGGGGGTCGATGCGGCAGCCGGTGAACCAAGCGCCGCCGGCAAGGTCCACCGGAGCAGGCGTGCCCTGCCATCAGCTTGAATTAAGCTTGACCCGGCACGATGTGTGAACCCTGGCCCCAAGACCGCTCGAGGCCCGACGACGACCCGCCATAAAGGACAGAACCATGACTCCCCAGGAACGCACGCTGCTCGAGGATTTCCTGAGCAAACTTGCCCGTGTGCAAGGCGTGGACAAGGATCCCGATGCCGATGCCCTGATCCGTCAGCAGGCCGCGCGCCAGCCCGACGCGCTGTATCTCGTCATCCAGCGCAGCCTGCTGCAGGAACAGGCCTTGGAGGCCTCGCAGGCCCGTATCCAGGCGCTGGAGAAGCAGGTCGGGCAACTGCAGGATGCCGCACGCGCGGCCACGCCTGCTCCGGCACCTGCACCTGCACCGCGCAGCTTTCTGGGCTCCCTGTCGGCCAGCGGGTGGGGACGATCTCCCGAGCCCGCACCCGCGGTGCCCGAGCCTGCGGCCGCCCGTCCGGGCTCGCTGATCGGCAGCCAGATCGCGCAGGGCGGCACGTCTGCGTTCGGCGGCACGGCGGCACCCCAGGGCGGTGCGGCCATGGCCGCTGCGCCCGCAGGGGCACGTGCGGGCATGGGCGGCGGCGGCATGGGCGGCTTCCTCGGCCAGGCCGCGATGGCCGCGGCGGGGGTGGCCGGCGGCATGTTCCTGTTCAATGGAATCGAACATCTCATGAACGGCGGCAAAGAGTCCGTGGCGGCGCAAGAGCCGCCCGCCGATGCGGCCCATGCGTCAGACAGCAGTGCCGACACCGCCCCGGCCAGCCAGAGTGCGGCGGCCGATCAGGCCCCTGCCGACGACACGACGCTGGCGGATGCGGGAGACGCCGCAGCCGACGATGGCGGCTGGTTCGACGACGGCGGTTTTTTCGGCGGCGACGACGAACTGGTCTGAAGCCGTCCAGGCTGGCGGCGGGGCACCCTGGCCTCGTCGCGGCCTGTGTCATCAGGCCTTGGGGCCGCCTCGTGCCTGGCCGGCTGCAATCACGCCGCCGCCCAGGCAGACATCGCCGTCATAGAGCACGGCCGATTGACCGGGCGTGACGGCCCATTGCGGATGGTCGCCGAACGCGAGCGAAAAACCCGCTTCGGTCGCGGCCGAGAACTGCGTGGGGGCATCGGCCTGCCGGTAGCGGGTCTTCACGCCGTAAAGGCCCGGCTGGGGGGGCACGCCGGCCGTCCAACTGGCGTTGTCGGCCGCCAGGCTGTCGTACTGCAGCCAGGGGTGGTCGTGGCCCTGCACCGCCCACAGGGTGTTGCTGGGAATGTCCTTGCGCGCCACGAACCAGGGCGCGTGGTCGCCGGCGCCGCGTTGCGCGCCCTTCTCTTTCACGCCGCCGATGCCCAGTCCCTGGCGCTGGCCCAGGGTGTAGAAGCTCAGGCCGACATGCTGGCCCAGCACCCGTCCGCGGCTGTCCTTGATGGGACCGGGCTCCTTGCTGATGTAGCGGTTGAGGAAGTCGCGGAAAGGGCGTTCGCCGATGAAACAGATGCCGGTCGAGTCTTTTTTCCGGGCATTGGGCAAGCCGATTTCTTCGGCGATGCGGCGCACCTCGGTTTTTTCGAGTTCGCCGACGGGGAACAAGGTCTTCGACAACTGGGCCTGGTTGAGGCGGTGCAGGAAATAGCTCTGGTCCTTGAGCGGGTCGAGCCCCTTGAGCAATTCGTGGCGGCCGGTGGCCTCGTTCAGGCGGACGCGGGCATAGTGGCCGGTGGCGATCTTTTCAGCGCCCAGCCGCATGGCGTGGTCGAGAAAGGCCTTGAACTTGATTTCGGCGTTGCAGAGCACGTCGGGATTGGGCGTGCGGCCCGACTGGTACTCGCGAAGGAATTCGGCGAACACGCGGTCCTTGTACTCCGCGGCGAAGTTGACGTGTTCGATCTCGATGCCCAGCACGTCGGCCACACTGGCCGCATCGATGAAATCCTGCCGCGAGGAGCAGAACTCGTCGTTGTCGTCGTCTTCCCAGTTCTTCATGAAAATACCGACCACCTCGTAGCCCTGCTGCTTGAGCAAGTAGGCGGACACGGCCGAATCCACGCCGCCGCTGAGGCCGACGACGACCCGGGTGGGCGCAGGAGAAGAAGACAGGGAAGAAGGTGGGACCGGATGGGACATGGCTCAATTATCGTTTCCCGGGCCGGCCGGTGTGCGGAAGGCCGAAAAAGCCCTGAGAAGCTCGGTCAGGGCCGGTCGGCGTGCATGCCTCTGCGGCGCCGAGGCCGGGTCTCGGGGCCCGTGCGACAGGCCTGCGGCGATGGGAAAGGCCACGGAAACGTCCGATGGGACAGGGCCCGGCGTCCGGTGATCCTGCAGAGCTCCTGCCCGGGGGAGGGGGGCGATTCCTTGATGCTCGAACGTCTTTCAAGGTTCGAGGATGGAGCGAAATAAATGGGTGCCTGTCTCTTAAAGAGGGTTCGGGCGATTGAGGCTCGGCGTTGGCAACATGTCGGCATAGAGGCCGGTCTGGTCGATGCGCAGGATCGCTTCGGTGCGCCCATCCGCTTTGCCGGCGAGCGGATCGCCCGCGAACCGTTCGCCGGAGGGCGAACCCGGCGCAGCGAGGACGGCGGCTCTGAGGGGTGTCAGGCCCGGGCAGGGCTTTGCACCACGCTGTCGTGCACATGGACGAGGTCGAGCGGGTAACGTTTGCCGGCCCGGTAGTCTTCGATGCCGCGCAGCAGCAGGGCCGTCCGGTGGCGGTCGGTGCTGGCGAGGATTTCCTCGTAGGTCATCCACACGGTGCCGACGATGCCTTCGTCGTAGTGGGCGCCGGGTTCTTCGTCGCCGAGCACGCCCGTGTAGGCGAAGCGCAGGTAGGTGACGTCCTCGCCGGTGTTGGTCTTGGTGAAGCGCGACATGTAGACGCCCACCAGCGCCGTGGGCGTGAAGTGGTGTTTGGTTTCCTCGAGAACCTCGCGTGCGCAGGCGGTTTCGGGCGACTCGCCCTGGTCCAGGTGGCCGGCCGGGTTGTTCAGCCGCAGGCCATCGGCGGTGTCTTCTTCGACCAGCAGATACCGTCCATCGCGCTCGACGATGGCGGCGACCGTGGTGTTGGGTTTCCAGCGGTCGGCTGCGAACTTGGAGGTCAAGGCGGCGGCTGGAGTTGACGCAAGAGGCGCCAGATCGAGGGAAGCGGCGTGAGTCATGGCGCGGATTATGTCGTGTCCCGGCGCATCTTGTGCACGGATAGCGGCCTGCACGCCACACTCGCCGGAAATTGGGGCCCCGCACCCGCTGAAAACGGCGGGTGCCGGCCCTCCTCAGGCCGAGGCTGCGGCGTAGGCGGCGGGCGGCCGACGTCCGGCCAGGGCCTCGATGGCATTGGTGGTGGCCAGCTCGGCCATGGCTTGCCGGGTTTCGTGCGTGGCCGAACCGATATGGGGCAGTGCCACCACACGGGGGTGGGTGCGCAGGGGCGAGTCGTGGGGCAACGGTTCGGTGGCGAACACGTCCAGTCCGGCGGCGCGCAGGTTGCCGTGGTCCAGCGCCTGCAGCAGGGCCGCCTCGTCGACGATGGCGCCCCGCGAACCGTTGACGAGGATGGCGCCGGGTTTCATCAGGCCGAGTTCCCGCTGGCCGATCAGACCGCGCGTCTGGGGCGTGAGCGGCAGTGCCAGCACCACGAAGTCGGCTGCCGACAGCAGGGCGTCGCGATCGGTGAAATGCACGTGGCCGCGCAGGGCGCCCAACTGGGCGTCGTCCACCGGGCTGCGGTTGCTGTACAGCACCCGCATGTTGAAGCCCAGTGCGGCCCGCTGGGCCAGAGCCTGGCCGATGCGGCCCATGCCCAGGATGCCCAGGGTCTTGCCGTGCACGTCCCAGCCGAAAAGGTCTTCGGCGATGTTGCGGGTCCAGTGGCCTTCGCGCACCCATTGCGCCAGCTCGGGGATGCGCCGGCTGGTGGCCATGATGAGGCCGAACAGCGTGTCGGCCGTGGTCTCGGTGAGCACGCCGGGCGTGTGGCACAGCAGGATGCCGCGGCGCGCGAGCGAGGCGACGGGGTAGTTGTCCACACCGACCGAGATGCTGGAGACGACCCGCAGCCGCGGCGCCTGGTCGAGCAGTTCGTCGGTGATGGCGTAGCTCGAGCCCACCAGTGCGTCGGCGGTGGGCAGGGCCTGCAGAAAGGCCTCGCGCTGCGCCGGCAGGCGAGGATTGGCGACGGTGACCGTGTGCAGGGCCTGCAGGCGGGCCAACTGATCGGCGGGCAGTTCACGGAACACCAGCACGTGCTGGCGGCGGGGCGTGTTCGAGTCGGGGCTGTTCATGGCGAGCGTCAGGCCGTGGCTTCGAGCGCGTGCAGCTCGGTGCGGGTGGGCAGGCCTTCGGAGTCGCCCAGGACCTGCACTTGGCGTGCCCCGATCCAGCAGGCGCGCCGCACCGCTTCGTCGATGCTGCGGCCTTCGAGCAGGGCGCTGATGACGCCCACGGCAAAGCCGTCGCCTGCGCCCACGGTGTCGATGACCTGCTGCACCGGGAAGCCGGGTGCATAACCGGCCACGGCCAGGCCCTGGTGCGTGCCTTCGAAGTAGGCACCGTCGGCACCCAGCTTGACGACCACCAGTTTGGCGCCCTGGTCGAGATAGAAACGGGCCACGCCTTCGGGCGTGGTCCGGCCGGTGAGCAATTCGCCTTCGGCCAGGCCGGGCAGCACCCAGTCCGCCTGTGCGGCGAGGCCGTTGATGGCCTCGCGCATCGCCTCGGTCGAGGGCCACAGGGTGGGGCGCAGATTGGGGTCGAACGAGATGGTGCGGCCGGCGGCGCGTGCGACTTGCAGGGTGCGCCGGGCGGTCGCGAGGCTGGTGGCCGAGATCGCCGCGAAGACGCCGGTGGCATGCAGGTGGCGGGCCGAGGCCAGCCAGGGCTCGTCGATCTGGCCGGGCTCGAACTGGCTGGCGGCCGAGCCCTTGCGGTGGTATTCGACCTGGGGATCGCTGCCGTCGGTGACGCGGCCCTTGAACTGGAAGCCGGTGCGTTGCGTGGCATCGCTCACGACCCGGCTGCAGTCCACGCCTTCGCTGCGCATTTCGGCGAGCAGGTAGCGGCCCATCGAGTCGTCGCCCAGGCGGCTGGCCCAGCCGACCTGGAAACCCAGACGCGAGAGACCGATGGCGACGTTGATCTCGGCGCCGGCGATGCGTTTGGTGAACGCCTGCGCGTCTTCCAGCGGACCGGGTCGGTCGGCGATCAGCAGCACCATGGCTTCGCCGAACAGGACCACATCGGGCGAGGCGCCACCGGCGCTGTGAGCGGAGGGCGGAGCGGCAGGTGTGAGGGAGGTGACGGACATGGTGGGCGGAAGATCAGGGGTGGGCGATGCACTGCGCCGTGGCGTCGCGCAGGCACTGGATTTCTTGGCGGGTGACGGCCAGCAGGTCGTCGCCCGCCAGGGGGTATTCGATGGCGCGCGGCACGCCGGTGGGCAGACTGCGCAGCACGCTGCGCCAGGGGGCCGCCGATTCGAGCAGCGGCACGGCCACCCATTTGGCGGGCAGGCGCTGAACGCCCTTGGCATGCACATAGGCCACGCGGGCGCCGAACGCACGAGCCGCCAGCAGCGGGCATTCGCCCTGGTAGTGCCAGTTGCCCATGTCGAAGGTCATGGGCAGGTGCAGGTGCGACTGGTCGGCCAGGGCAAAGAAGCGCTGCAGCGCGTCCAGCGTGCCTGCGCGCACGGTCTGGTCGTTTTCGATGAGCAGTTCCACGCCGCTGCCGTCGAGCCGGCCGGCCAGTGCGGCAAAGTCCCGGGCCGCTTCCTGCGTACCCTGGGCGGCAAAGTCGCCGATGGCCATTTTGAGGCGGGGCGCGCGCAGCGTCTGGGCGCGTGCCAGGCCTTCGGCCAGCGCGGCGGTGTGCAGTTCGCCGTTCGGCAGCCACAGGGGATCGGGGCTGGAGTAGACGCGGATGCGGTCCGTGCCTTGACTCCAGGCCGCGAGCTCGGGCAGCTCGCGCGCGGCATCGCGCAGCAGCTCGCCGCGGACTTCGACGCCGTCGGCACCGGCCTCGACACTGAGCCGGGCAAACCAGAGCTGGCCGTGACGGCCGACTTCGGCGGCGCCGAACGAGGTCAGGGAAATCAGAACCGGAGCCGGCGTGTGCGACGAGTGGGACATGGCGGGGACGCGGACCGCATGCGGGCCCGCGCTGCGATCAGTGGTTGGTCAGGATCTGGCCGAGGAAGGCCTGGGTCTTGGGGTGGCGGGGATTGCCGAAGAATTCGGCCGGCGGACCCTGCTCGATGATCTGGCCTTCGGCCATGAAGATCACGCGGTCGGCCACGCTGCGGGCAAAGCCCATTTCGTGGGTGACGCACAGCATGGTCATGCCGTCCTCGGCCAGGCCGATCATGGTGTCCAGCACTTCCTTGACCATTTCCGGGTCGAGCGCCGAAGTGGGTTCGTCGAACAGCATGATCTTGGGCGTCATGCACAGGGCGCGGGCGATGGCCACGCGCTGCTGCTGGCCGCCCGAGAGCTGGGCCGGGTATTTGCCGGCCTGTTCGGGGATGCGCACGCGCTTGAGGTACTTCATGGCCAGTTCCTCGGCCTCGGCCTTCTTGAGGCCGCGCGAGCGCATGGGCGCCAGCGTGCAGTTCTCGAGGATGGTCAGGTGCGGAAACAGGTTGAACTGCTGAAACACCATGCCCACTTCCTGGCGGACGGTGTCGACGTTGGAGCCGCCGGCCGTGAGGTCGGTGCCGTCGACGGTGATGCGGCCCTTCTGCACGGTCTCGAGCCGGTTGATGCAGCGGATGAGCGTGGACTTGCCGGAGCCCGACGGGCCGCAGACGACGATGCGCTCGCCGGCCCGGACGTCGAGGTTGATGTCGGTCAGCACCTTGAAGCTGCCATACCATTTCTCGACGCCTTCGAGGCGAATGATGGGTTGGTCGGGGGATGTGCTCGTCATGGAAACTCCGGCGGTCTCATTGGGGGGAGGCCGGTGGGCGCCTCCCGTACGGTTCTTCGGGTCAGTTCAGCTTGGGCAGGTCGGATTCCAGCCATTTGCGGTAGAGCTTGTTGAGCTCGCCGTTGGCGGTGTTGCGTTCCACGAAGGCGTTGACGGCCTGCACCAGTTCGTCCTGGCCGGGGCGCAGGGCAACGGCCATGTTCTGCTGAACCAGCTGGAACTTGTTTTCGTAGGTGCCGGCGGGCACGCGCTTGGCGATCTGCGCCGCCACGGTGATCGAGCAGCCGATGGCATCGACCTGACCCGACAGCAGGGCCTGCATGGCCGATGCGTCGTCGTCGAAGCGGCGGATCTGCGTGCCTTCCGGTGCGATCTTGGTCACGGCGACGTCCTGGGTGCTGGCACGGGCCACGCCCACGCGCAGGGTCTTGAGGTCTTCGGGACCCTTGATGCTGGTCTTGGTCGGGCCGTACAGCACGATGGAGGCGGCCGAGTAGGGCTTGGAGAACAGGACCTGCTTGGCGCGCTCGGGCGTGATGGCCAGCGAGGCGATCAGCATGTCGACCTTGTTGGTCAGCAGGAAGGGGATGCGGTTGGGACCGGTGACGGGCACGATGTCGACCGGCACGCCCAGGTCCTTGGCCAGCAGCTTGGCGACGTCGGCGTCGTAGCCGTCGGGCAGGTTCTGGGTGTTGGTGATGCCGTAGGGCGGGAAATCGACCAGCATGCCCACCGTCAGCTTGCCTTTTTTCTTCAGTTCTTCGACGGTCTGCGCGCCGGCGGCGCCGGCAAACAGCGACAGCGAGCCCAGGGCGGTGGCGGCCAACGCGCCGTTGAAGGCGCGGCGAGAGAAATTGCGGTCCATGTCAGTCTCCAGTCTGTTGGATGGGATGGTGAGGATTTACTGCGGCGGAAAAAAGCGGGGAGGGCGGTCAGCGTGCCAGGGCGGCGGCCTGCCGGCGCTCCATGCGGGCTGCCAGCAGGGACAGCGGCCAGCACAGCACGAAATAGATCGCGGCGACGACACCGAACACCACCAGCGGCTGGAAGGTGGCGTTGTTGATGATCTGGCCGGCACGCGTGATCTCGGTGAAGCCGATGATGGCCGCGAGCGAGGTGCCCTTGATGATCTGCACCAGGTAGCCCACGGTCGGCGCCACGGCGATCTTCATGGCCTGGGGCAGGACCACGTCGCGCATGCGCCAGTAGTACGAGAGGCTGAGCGCCTGTGCGGCCTCGAGCTGGCCGCGCGGCACGGCCTGGATGCAGCCGCGCCAGATCTCGCCGAGGAACGCGCCGCTGTTGAGGATGAGCGCGGCAGCCGCGGCCAGCCAGGGGTTGATGTCCAGCCCGAGGATCGGGGCGCCGAAGAACACCAGGAACAATTGCAGCAGCAGCGGCGTGCCCTGGAAGATCTGGGTGAAGACGGTGGCCGCGAACTGCAGCACACGGGACTCGGCGGTGCGGGCGAGCGCCACCATCAGGCCGACGATGGAGCCGCCGGCAAAAGCGATGGCCGACAGTGCGATCGTCCATTTCGCGGCTTCGAGGATGAAGAGGAATTCGGGCCAGCCGAAGGTGCGCATCATGTTTTTTCTCCTTCAGGCAGGGGTTCAGCGGCGGTCGGGGTAGTTCAGGCCCCACTGATAGATCAGCTTGAACAGGCCCGAGAAGGCCATCGACAGGGCCAGGTACACCACGGCGACCACGATGTAGATTTCAAAGCTGCGGAAGGTCTGGGACTGCAGGTTGGCGGCCACCGAGGTGAGGTCGTCGGCCGAGATCACCGAGACCACGGCCGAGCTCAGCATCAGCAGGATGAACTGGCTGCACAGCGCGGGGTAGATGGCCTTGAGCGCGGGTTTGAGGATGACGAAACGGAAGATCTCCCAGCGCTTGAGGTTGAGCGCCAGGCCGGCCTCGATCTGGCCCTTGGGAATCGATTCGATGCCGGCCCGGATGATCTCCGTGGCGTAGGCGCCCAGGTTGACCACCATGGCGGTCAGGGCGGCGGTCTGGGGCGACCAGCGCAGGCCGATGGCCGGCAGTGCGAAAAAGAAAAAGAACAGCTGGACCAGGAAAGGCGTGTTGCGGATCAGCTCGATGTAGGTGTTGATTGCAAAACGCAGCGGCGCCGGGCCCGAGGTCTTGCCCCAGGCGCACAGGATGGCCAGCGCCAGGCCGATGGCCATGGCGGAAAACGACAGCTGGATGGTGACCCAGGTGCCCTGCAACAGCAGAGGCCAGGCCGCAAAGACATCGCCGAATTGAAACGTGTAGTTCATCGCGCTCGGAGCTCGGGACAGACCGGAGGCAGGCCGCCGGTCGGGGCTGCAGACGCACGGTCGGCGTGCCGGAGGGCAGGTCGCCAGGTGCGTCTGAAACCGGTTTCAGAGAGCTTCGCAGTCTACTGACGAGTTACCGGGAGGGTACTAGTAGAAACCCGAGGTTTCAGGGTTGTCCCGGGCCGATCTCCTGGGAAGAGGGCTCAGGCGAGGGGTTGCGACGAGCCGCGAACGATGAGGCTCCCTGGTAACTCGATGTGGCGGGCAGGCGACTGCAGCCCGCCGAGTCTTTCGATCAGGCAGCGTGCGGCCCGGCTGCCCAGATCGTCGGTGGGCTGGGCGATGGTGGTCAGCCCGGTGCCGATCAGCGCAGCCCACTCGGTCTCGTCGAATCCGACGAAGCCGAGCTCGCGGCCGAAGGACCAGCCCAGTTGCGCCATCGCCGCGGCCACACGCAGCGTGGTCACCGCATTGCCCGAAAGAATGGCGGCCGGGCGTGCACCGGCGCGCCGGCGCAGGGCCCGCAGCGCGTCGGCCAGAGCCTGGGGGCCCTCGTGATCGGCCGTGCTCTCGAACACCTGTCGCCGTGCCGCGGGCACGTCGGCCAGCACATCCGCATAGGCCGAGGCACGTTCGGCACGCGAGCTGACGTGGCCATAGGGTTCGGTGACCAGCAGGAAGTCGGTGTAGCCGGCTTGCCGCAGGTGATCGAGGCCCAGCGAGACGGCCTGCCGGTTGTCGATGGAAATGAAGTCGGCATTCAGCCCCGGATGGCGGCGGTCGACCAGGACCACGGGTTTGCCGTGCAGGGCATCGTCGCGCCAGCTCTGCACGCTGGCGTCGACCCGGTTGAGGATGAGGCCGTCGACCTGGTAGGCGCTGAGCGCCTGCATGGCCGCTTGTTCGCGGCCGGCTTCGTTGCCCAGGTTGAAGAGCACCAGCAGGTAGCCGGCTTCCTGGCAGGCCTTTTCGGCGCCGCGCAGGACCGCGATGGAAAACGGATTGGTGATGTCGGCCACCACCAGCCCGACCAGGCGCGTGCGGCCGTGCTTGAGTCCCTGGGCCATGGCGCTGGGCTTGTAGGCCAGTTCGGCGATGGCCTGTTCGACACGCGCGGCGATGTCGCGCGTGAGCAGGTCGTCTCGCCGGTTGAGGAAACGCGAGACGGTGGCCTTGGAAACGCCGGCATGGCGAGCCACGTCGGCGATGGTGGCGCGGCCTCTTGTCTGCGGGAGGACGTCGCCGGGGGAGGGAGGAAGAGGATGCATGGCTTGCTGCGGTCTGCGCCGTATCGGGGGCTGGCTGAAACCAGTTTCAGTGCGCATGTTAGTCGGTGTGTGCCGGCTGTGGTGAGCTCGGACGACAACAATGTCGGCCCAGTCCTGCCGCCTGGGCGACACCGGGTTACACAGGATGGCCCGTGCACCCCGGCAGTTTCACAATGTCCAATGAAGAATCTAGGAGTACCCGACATGAGCAGCCGCCCCTGGCTCGATGCCTACCCGCCCAGCGTACCCGTCGAGATCGATGCCTCGCAGTACCGCTCGCTGGTGGAGTTGATGGCGGAAAGTTTCCAGCGTTTCAGCGACCGTGTCGCCTACAGCTACATGGGTCGAGACGTGACCTTCCGGGAAGTCGACGCGCAGAGCCAGGCGCTCGGTGCCTACCTGCAGAGCCTGGGTCTGAGCAAAGGCGATCGCGTGGCGCTGATGATGCCCAACGTGCCGCAGTATCCGGTCGCCGTGGCGGCGGTGCTGCGTGCCGGCCTGGTGGTGGTCAACGTCAACCCGCTGTACACCGCACGCGAGCTCGAGCATCAGCTCCGGGATTCGGGCGCCAAGGCCATCGTCATCGTCGAGAACTTCGCCGCGACGCTCGAACGCTGCCTGCGTGCCACGCCGGTGCGCCATGTGGTGCTTTGCAGCATGGGCGATCGGCTGGGCTGGCTCAAGGGCCACGTGGTGAACTACGTCGTGCGCAAGGTCAAGAAGCTGGTGCCGGCCTACGAGCTGCCGCAGGCCGTGCGCTTCAACGAAGCGCTGGCGCAGGGGTCGCGAAGCCTGCTCGACGGCCGGATGCAGCAACCCGACATCGGCTCGGACGATGTGGCGCTGCTGCAGTACACGGGCGGCACCACCGGGGTGAGCAAGGGGGCCGTTCTGCTGCATCGCAACGTCATCGCCAACGTGCTGCAGTCCGAGGCCTGGAACGAACCGGCCATGCGCAAGGTGCCGTCCACCGAACAGCCGACCAGCGTATGCGCACTGCCGCTGTATCACATCTTCGCCTTCACGGTGAACATGATGATGTGCATGCGCACCGGGGGCAAGAACATCCTCATCCCCAACCCGCGCGATCTGGCCGGCACGCTCAAGGAGCTGTCGCGCCACACCTTCCACAGCTTTCCGGCCGTCAACACGCTCTTCAACGGCTTGCTCAACCATGCCGATTTCGAGACCGTCGACTGGAGCCACCTCAAGGTCTCGGTGGGCGGCGGCATGGCCGTCCAGGGGGCGGTGGCGCAGCGCTGGCTGGAGCGGACGGGCTGCCCGATCTGCGAGGGCTACGGTCTGTCCGAGACCAGTCCTTCGGCGAGCTGCAATCCGGTGACCAACACGGCCTATACCGGCACCATCGGCGTGCCGCTGCCCAGCACCGACATGAAGTGCGTGGACGACGAGGGGCGCGAGGTGCCGCTGGGCCAGCCCGGCGAGATCGTCATCAAGGGGCCGCAGGTGATGGCCGGCTACTGGCAGCGTCCCGACGAAACCGCCAAGGCGATGACCGCCGACGGTTATTTCCGCAGCGGCGACATCGGCATCATGGACGAACGCGGTTTTTTCCGCATCATCGACCGCAAGAAGGACATGATCCTGGTCAGCGGCTTCAACGTCTATCCCAACGAGGTGGAGGACGTGGTGGCCCTGCTGCCGGGTGTCGCGGAATGCGCGGCCGTGGGCGTGCCCGACGACAAGACCGGTGAAGTGGTCAAGCTGGTGGTGGTGCGCAAGGATGCCGGTCTCGACGAGGAGACCATCCGCCAGCATTGCAAGGCCAACCTGACGGCCTACAAGTGCCCGCGTGTCATCGAGTTCCGGCAGGAACTGCCGAAGACGCCCGTGGGCAAGATCCTGCGGCGCGAACTGCGCGAAGCGGCCGCAGGCTGAACGGCCGGCCGTCTGCACGGCGGCCGTTGCCGGGGGATGCTCAGAACACGCGGCCGATCAGGCGGTCGACGGCGTAGCGGCCCGAGCCGCGCACCAGGATCAGGAAGGTCATGGCCAGCCAGAGGATGGATTTCTCGGCGCCGGCCAGGCCCTGGCTCTTGACGATCCAGTGGAAGTAGACCGTGACCAGCAGGACGATGCTGGAGGCCAGTGCGGCCGGACGGGTCAGCAGGCCGATGGCCAGCAGGATGCCGCCGAAGAATTCGGTACCGGCCAGCAGCGGGGCCCAGATGAAGCCGGGGTAGAAGCCCAGGCCTTCGACCATGCCCACGAGGCTCATCGGATCCTGGATCTTGGTCCAGCCATGCGTGGCCAGCAGCACGCCGGCGATCACGCGCAGCAGGGTGTAGGCCACGTCATGCAGGCCGTTGTAGGCGGGGGCCAGCGCGGGCACGATGAGGCGGGGCTCGTTGGAGAGGGTGGATGGGGTCACAAGTCGGTCCTGTCGGTTGGGAAAAAGCCCGGAAACGGGCAGGCGCTGCAGTGTTCCAGACCGGCCGGCCGCTGTCTGTGCGCTAGCGCACACCGGACGGCGGGCCGGGCCCGCGCGGTCAGGCCCGGCGGTCGACCGCTGCCCCGTCGCGCAGCCATTCGGGTGGCAGTTGCGCGGGGTGGGCGATGGCGTAGACGTCGAGCGGCCGGTCGCGCCCCCGCACGGAGAGGCGCTGCGACGGCCCCGGTGCGGAGTAGATGCCGGCCGTGCGCATGGCCTTGTGGGACACCACCAGGCGCGCGGACGCCGCCTTGCTGTGGTCCTGCAGCCGGCTGGCGGTGTTGACCACCTCGCCCACGGCGGTGAAGGTGGTGGTGTCCAGGTAGCCGACCTCGCCCACGGCCGCCGAGCCGGCGTGCAGGCCCATGCCGAAATCCAGGACATGCCCGAACTGAAGACCGAACTCGTCGCGCCAGGCATCCATGCGCTGCTCGATGAGCGCGGCGGCACGCAGGGCCTGCCGGCAGGCCTGCGGCAGCGTGCCGTCCAGGCCGAAGATGGCCATCACGCTGTCGCCGATGAACTGGTTGGGCACACCGCCCAGTTCCCGCACCGCGGCGCCGACCAGGGCGAAGTAGCGGTCGAGCACGTAGACCAGGTCCACCGGCCACTGGCCGTCCGACAGGTTGGACCAGCGGCGCAGGTCGACGAACAGGATGGCGACCTCGCGTTCGTGGCCGAGATGGCTGGCGGTGGCGGGCTCGACCGAGGCCGTGAACAGCGGTGTCACGCGCAGATCGCCTTCGGGACGCAACTGGCAGGCCAGGCGGACATCGTCCGGCGCCGCCACCCGGCGCAGGGTGCGCCGCTCGTCCACGCCGGCCGGCGGCAGGTGGGCTGCCGGGCCGTGCACCCGCACCCGGCAGGTCGAGCAGCGGGCGCGTCCGCCGCACAGCGACAGATGGGGCACGCCGTGGGCGCGGCTGGCCTCGAGCACGGTCCAGCCCTGCGGCACGCGGATGCGCCGCGAGCCATAGTCGAGGGTGAGCGTGCGGGCGCTGACCCACGGACCGGTGCGCAGCAGGCGGGCCAGCAGCACGGCGACCACCGCCAGCAGATAGGCCAGCCGGGCATCGGCGGTGCGGCCGGCATTGATCGCCGATTGTTCGGCCGTCGGGCTGTGCAGGGCCACGGCGCCGGTCCAGACGATCTCGCGGCCCATGGCCAGGAAACCCAGTGCGGCCAGCAGCGGCACCAGCACCATCGCCAGGGTCCAGGCCCATCGGATGCGGCGCCATGCCGCGTGCCGCCGCAGGGCCAGGTGCAGGCCGATGCAGCCGTGGACCCAGGCCGCCGTCATCAGTCCGAGCTGCAGCGCGGCGTCGCCCGGCGACCAGAGACCGGCGACCAGCCGCGTGTACGAGGCATCCAGGCCAAAGCTCTCGAGCGCCCAGCGGGTGCTGGTGACGTGGCCGATCAGCAGCAGCGGCATGGCGAAGCCCAGCAGCAGGCGGCAGGCCTCGATGGCCGGCATGCTCAGCGTGCGCCGCTCCCACAGGCCGTAGAAGGCCAGGGCGACGTGCACGGAGGCGGCGCCGTACAGCAGCACTGTGCCGACAGGACTGCGCCAGCCTCGGTGGACGACGCGCAGCATGGCTTCGGCCGCGTCGAGCGAGACCAGGCCCATGGCATGGTTGAGCAGGTGCAGCAGCACATAGGCCAGCAGCACCAGGCCGCTGTACCAGCGCCAGTCGCGGCGGGTGGGGATCCAGGAGAGTCGGGCTGGGGCTGTCATGGGGTCGGGTACATTCGCGCCTGAGGATACCCGCAAGGCGGGCGTGCTCCCGTTTTCTTCCAACCGCCCGAGTGTTTGTCCATGAACCTGCCGCCCGTCCGCTCCAGCCTGGCCCTGCGCCGCGTCGCTCTTCTGGAGGGGCTGTCCGCCGCACGTCTGGATGCACTGGCGCTGCAGTGCCACTGGCGCCATGTCGGGGCCGGCCAGCCGGTGCTGGCGCGCCAGGCCGACCGCGGCGATGTGTTTTTCCTGGCGGCCGGCCGGGTCCGAGTGACCACTTACGGCAGCAACGGCCGCCAGGTGACGTTTCGCGATCTGCAGGCGGGAGACTACTTCGGCGAACTGGCTGCGCTCGATGGACTGCAGCGCTCGGTCGACATCGTCACGCTCGAGGACAGCGTGCTGGCGGGCCTCGAGCGGCCGCATTTCCTGCAACTGCTCGACGACGAACCGCGGGTGGCGAGGCGTGTCATGCAGCGGCTGGCGTCGCTGGTGCGCCAGCTGTCGGAGCGGGTCGTCGAACTCAGCACCCTGGCCGTGCAGAACCGGCTGCACGGCGAGCTGCTGCGGCTCGCCCGCGAGGCCGGAGTGGCCGACAACCAAGCGGTCATCGACCCGGCGCCGCATCACGCCGAACTGGCAAGCCTCATCAGCACCAATCGCGAGCAGGTCACGCGCGAGCTCGGTGCCTTGCAGCGTGCGGGGCTGCTCGACAAGCAGGGACGCCGCCTGATCGTCTGCGATGTGGCGCGGCTGCAGCGCCTGGTCGACGAGGTGCGCTCAGGCGGTTGAAGCCCCGGCGCGGCGGCGGCCGGCTGGCACTATCATGGCGGCCATGATGACCCCTATCCTGTCTGTTGCGGTCGGCGGTGCGCTCGGCTCGGTGCTGCGTTATGCGATGGGCACGGCCATGACGGCGCACGCCGCAGCCGCCTGGGGCAGCCGGTTTCCGCTGGGTACGTTTGCCGTCAATCTGCTGGGCTCCCTGTTGATCGGCCTGGTCGCCGGCATGGCCGACAAGCACGCCGCGCTCTCGCCCGAACTGAGGCTCTTCCTGGTCACGGGCGTGCTGGGCGGCTACACCACTTTTTCGTCGTTCGGCCTCGAGACCGTGATGCTGCTCAAGGGCGGGCAGTGGGGCCTGGCCGCCGCCTATGTGCTGGGCAGCGTGGTGCTCGGGCTGGCGCTGGTGGCGCTGGGCTGGTGGCTCGCGGGACCCGCGGCCTGAGTCACACCGCAGAGTGGCGGGGTTGCGAGGGGCTCAGCGCTGCAGCCATTCGGCCAGGGCCTGGGTGACGGCCTCGGGTTGTTCCAGCGTGCTCAGATGGCCGGCATCGGGCACCTGCACCAGGGTCGAACCGGGGATGGCGCGCGCCATGCTGGCGTGGGCCAGGGGCGGGGTCAGCACGTCTTCGCGGCCGCACAGCACCAGCGTGGGGCAGGCGATGGCCGCCAGGCCGGGACGGCTGTCGATGCGGGTCATGATGGCGGTCTGCTGGCGCACGAAGCCGTCGTAGCCGGTGTCGAGGGCCATGGTGGCGATGGTCGCCCGCAGCCCGGCATCGCCCTGGGCCGAGGCGCGCACGGCGCGTGGCAGGGTGGCCTCGACCACGGCGTCCGCCCCCTTTTCGCGCCACAGCGCCATCTGGGCGCGGCGGATGTCGCCGGCCTCCTCCGAGTCGGGGGCGGCCGTGGTGTCGAGCAATGCCAGGCGCTGCACGCGCTCGGGCGCCTGGCGCACGATTTCCAGGGCGATGTAGCCGCCCATCGACAGGCCGGCCAGGGCAAACCGGGGGAAGGGCGATTCCTGCAGGATGGCGCTGGCGATGGCGGCGATGCTGTCGTGGCGGGTGTGGTCGGGCACCCAGCAACTGGCGCGGCCGGCCAGTCCGGTGACCTGGTGCTGCCACAGCAGGGCATCGCACAGCAGGCCGGGCACCAGGATCAGGGGTTGAGCAGAAGACATGGCAATGACAGGCAAGGAGATGAGGAACGGGAAAGACCGGTGTAGGGTCGCCTGGGCACAACGGCCGGCGGCACAACCGTGCATTCTGGAGCGGTTGCACGGAATGTGCAGGCGTGCGGCGCAATGCCGGGCCATACTGTGCGGCATGGCACGCCGACGCGCTTCCCCCTCGACCCTGCTGCGCGCTTACCAGCGCAGTCTGCAGGCCATGGGGCGCGCCGTGGCCCGTGCCGGCAAGGCCGGCGCCCGGGCGCTCAAGAAAGCGGCACCGCCTGCCCGTCCCGCGGCGCGCCGTCCGGCACGGGCGCCTGCGCCCGCTCCGGCTGGCCGGGCCGCAGCGGTCCGCCCGCCGGTGAAAGCCCGGGGCACCTGGTCCGAGGGCGTGACCGTGGGCGCGGCCGGTGCGCGGCGCTATCGGCTGTACCGGCCTGCGGGGCTGGCCGGGCAGGCCGTGCCTTTGCTGGTGATGCTGCACGGCTGCCGGCAGTCGGCGGCCGAGCTGGCGGCCGTGAGCCGCATGGACAGGCTGGCCGATCAGCAGGGCTGGATGCTGCTGTTGCCCGAGCAGGATCGCCTGGCCCATCCTCAAGGCTGCTGGAACTGGTATGGGGTGCGGACGGGCCGGGCACAGGCCGAGGCGCAGACCCTGCTGGCGATGATCGAGCAGGTCGCTGCGCAACCGGGATGCGACCCGGACCGTGTGGCGTTGGCGGGATTGTCTGCCGGCGCGGGCATGGCCGCTCTGATGGCCGAGCGTGCGCCCGGCCGGTTCCGGGCGGTGGCCATGCATTCGGGCGTGGCACCGGGTGCCGCGCAGTCGCAGGCCACGGCACTGGCGGCCATGCAGGGCCGCCGCCAGCCCGTGCTGCAGGCTGGCCATGTTGCTCCAGGCGCTGCCGGACGGCTGCCGCCCTTGCTGGTGCTGCAGGGCCGGCGCGACGGCGTGGTGGCGGCCTCGAACGGCCGTGCGGCGGCCCAGGCCTGGGCCCATGCGATGGGTGCCTTGCCCGGTTTGCCGCGAACCGTGCAGCGGGGCAAGCGCCATGCCATGCACGTCACCGACTACCGCCTGGCCGGCCGTGCGGCCGTCACGCTGTGCGAGATCGACACGCTGGGCCACGCCTGGAGCGGAGGGGCGGCGGACCGGCCCTACAGCGACCCGGCCGGACCGGATGCGAGCCGTCTCATCGTCGCCTTCGCGCGGCGTCAGTTTGCCCGCGCACGGCCCGTCACAGACTGAAGATCTTGCCCGGATTGAGGATGTTCTTGGGATCGAGCGCCTGCTTGATGGCCCGCATCATCGCGACCGAGCCTTCGCCCGTTTCGGTGGCCAGGAATCGCATCTTGTGCAGTCCGATGCCGTGCTCGCCCGTGCAGGTTCCGCCCATGGCGATGGCCCGCTCGACCAGGGTCTGGTTGAGGCGCTCGGCGCCTTCGCGCTGGGCGGGATCCGCAGGATCGATCAGGTAGCCCATGTGGAAGTTGCCGTCGCCCACATGGCCGACCATGAAGTACGGGATGCCGCTGGCATTGGCGTCGTCGATGGCCGCGCCCAGTGAATCGGCGAGCCGCGAGATGGGCACGCACACATCGGTGGTCACGGCGCGGGCACCGGGGATCGACTGCACACCCGCGAAATACGCGTTGTGCCGCGCAGTCCACAGGCGGGTGCGTTCTTCGGGCGTGGTGGCCCAGGCGAAGTCGTTGCCGCCGAGATCGGTGGCCAGTTCCTGCACCAGCTCGGCCTGTTCCTTGACGGCCGTGGGCGAGCCGTGGAACTCCATCAGCAGCATGGGCGATTCGGGCAGTTCGGTGTGCGAATGCCGGTTCACCAGCCGCACCGTGTTGGCATCCAGCAGTTCGCAGCGCGCGATGGGCACGCCCAGCTGAATGGTCTGGATCGTGGTCTGCACGGCCGCGTCGAGCGACGGAAACGAGCAGATGGCGGCCGAGACGGCTTCGGGCAGCGGATGGATGCGCAGCGTGATCTCGGTGATCACGCCCAGCGTGCCCTCGGCGCCGACGATCAGGCGTGTGAGGTCGTAGCCGGCGCTCGACTTCTTGGCGCGTGTACCGGTGCGGATGACTTCGCCGCTGGCCGCCACCACTTCGAGCGCCAGCACGTTTTCGCGCATCGTGCCGTAGCGCACGGCGTTGGTGCCCGAGGCCCGGGTCGAGGCCATGCCGCCGATGCTGGCGTCGGCGCCGGGGTCGATCGGGAAAAAGAAACCATCGCTCTTGAGCACGTCGTTGAGCTGGCGGCGCGTGACGCCGGGTTGCACCGTCACCGTCAGGTCTTCGGGGTTGACCGACAGCACCTGGTCCATGCGGCTGAGATCCAGGCTGATGCCGCCCTGCACGGCCAGCAACTGGCCTTCGATGGACGACCCCGCGCCGTACGGAATGACGGGCACGGCATGCTGGCCGGCCAGCTGCACGAGCCGCGAGACGTCGGCCGTGCTCTCGGCATACACCACGGCGGCGGGGGGCGGGACGTCGAACGAGGACTCGTCGCGGCCGTGCTGTTCGCGCACGGCTCGGGCGGTGCTGCAGCGGTCGCCGAACACGGTCTTCAGGGCGTCGATCAGGACATCGGGGACCTCGCGCGGTTGCACGTCGGGCACCAGGCTGTCGAGGGAGGAGGGGGCATTCATGAGGGCTGTCTCTTATACACATCTCCGAGCCCACGAGACAGGCAGAAATCTC